>OAVK01000061.1_pt1 | contig 83199 bp, 79 predicted proteins | sample 1495301 | NCBI WGS metagenome assembly OAVK01 (sample SAMEA2580094, study PRJEB22360) | human gut metagenome | biome: human gut; feature: human-associated habitat; material: faeces | place: Denmark | collected 2008/2010
AAGTAGCTATAATGCGCCCCGCCTCCATGTAGCAATCGAGGCGCGGAAGATCGTCATCTCCGGTGAGGTGGCTGGACTTCAAATCCAGTTGGGGCCGCCAGCGGTCCCGGGCAGGTTCAACTCCTGTGATCTTCCGCCAGTTTGCTACCCCTGAACTTCCCCATATGCAATAAACCATGCCAATCCGCGGTGTCATCCTCAGGCCAACTCATGTTGACCCAGACCCCGAATATCATCAGGAATAACCGGCTTCATGTTGCTTGCATCTTCTGGCAACCGGCAGACTTCTTAGCAGGATGGCTGTGCGAAGCGGGGGCTTTTGAGAAGCCAGTTCCCCTCATCAGAAGTAATAACCAATATTAACGTTAGTGCGGAAATACCATTTACCGCTGCCCTCGGACTGAGTGCTGGTCCAGCCGGTAGAGTTCAGCGCGCCGCCCCACGGATTGACGTTCTTCGCCCAGCTGAGATCGACCCAGAACATCACCGGTAGCGCGAAGACCTGCACGCCGAGGGTGTTCATCTGCGAATCCTGCCAGCCGCTTTTGTCTTTCCACAGTACGCTGTAGTCATTGTAGAAACGCAGCTTCGAGACTGTCCCCCACTTCACATCGACGTCGCGGGCAAGGTTGAGCGATGCGGTGGTCGCTTGAGCCGGGATCAGGTAGGCCGGAGTCAGGCCGTTGCCGCCCATCAGAATCGTATCGTCGCTGACCCCCGCCGGGTTCTTCGGATCGTACTGGTAGCGAATCAGCTGCGAGGTGAGCTGCCACGGCCCGTTATGCAGCATGCCGTGTACTCCCGCCGCCCAGAAGGTACCGTCGTCGTCAGTCTCGCGGTTGTGCAGGCGCGCCAGCGCCAGCGAGCCGCCCAGCTCGTTACTCCAGCCGCCGCCGTGGAAATTGCGCGCGATACGCACATTAACCTGATCGCGCTTTTCATTATGCTGCTGATGCTGGGTAGGATAGATTGTGTTTTTCAGACGATCGTAATCGCCGACATCCGGCGCGTAGCGTAAATTCTCCGGCTCCATCCACGGAAAATAAGCCACATCCAGCGACCAGTTATTATCGTGATATTGATAGTTGATGCCGCTGCCGGCGCTGACGCCAAAACCTAAATAAAACGGTATGCCGTACGACCAGCCAAATTGCGGATAGGGCTGCAAACCGAAAGGTTTGCCGGGAATGCCCAGCTGAATATTATTATTACCATCAACGCGATATCCTACATAGGCGCGGTCGACGGCGTATTTACGATGATCCTGGAACCAGAATCCGGCATCAAAGAAATAATGATTATAAAAGCCGCTGCTGTCGATACGAAAGGTATCAAAACGCAGATGCGGCGGGTTACGATAATTACTGCCCTTCCAGTCTTCATAGCGGTAATTGGCCCGCAGCGCGCCGCCGAAATCCAGACCAGCGAGATTGTCCGCGCTGCGCCAGCCGATATGCGGAAAAGGCTTGCCGTCGTCCGCCTGTGCCAGCCCGTTGCCGCTGGCGACCAGCAGCAGCGAAAGAACTAATTTACGCATAGTACATCCCTCACTTTATATTTTAATAAGCGATAAAAAGCCTCGCCGCTTAATATCGGCGTTTTTATTTATTTTTGTCTCAGCAGTGAAACTATCGATTAAATAGCAAGATTTTTATATTTTCGTTCCAGATATGAAACTCTGTTTATTATTTGATAGAGGGAAAATCGCACGCAGGATGCCAGGAGTCAAGGCATAAACCTTGAGCGATAACGCAATATTATTATTCCCTGCGGAAGATATTCATATTTGTGGTACAGGAACAAAAACATTCTCAAATATGAAACATAATTAGCGAAGTACAAACCACATTCCCCGGAGCGATCGTTTAGCGATATTCCTCCCGGGAGTCTCTGCATTGGCGCCGTGCCACCGGCGAAGTCAGCGTATCCGCGCTGAGGGATCTGCGTCGGATAGCGCGACGCTTATCCCCGGAGCTGATTTTCAGCTTTTCAATATAACTCTTATCGCCCGGGCCCCGTTTTTCCCTCCCCGCCAGGGGTCTACCATTAATGGATTCCCACAGAAACCCCATTTAAAACCGGAGAGTGTATGAAAGCGATTGCCATTACCCGCGCCGCTACTGAAGGCAGTAACATCCCATTTTTAAGCGCCATCGAGCTACCGGTTCCGGTTGCTGCGGGGCATGACCTGCTCATCGAAGTGAAGGCGATTTCCGTGAATCCGGTGGATACCAAAGTGCGCGCCGGATTTACCGGCGATACCCCGCGCGTGCTGGGCTGGGATGCGGTTGGCGTCGTAAAATCGGTCGGCGAGGCGGTCACCCTGTTCGCGCCGGGCGATGAAGTCTGGTATGCCGGTGCGCTGGGGCGCGCGGGAAGTAATAGCGAGTTTCAGCTCGTCGACGAACGGATCGTCGCCCTGAAGCCGCGCTCGCTGGATAACGCCTCTGCCGCCGCCCTGCCGCTGACCGCCATCACCGCATGGGAGTTGTTGTTCGATCGTCTTGGCGTGCAGGAAGGCGGCAACGCCGGGGACGCGCTGCTGATTGTCGGCGCGGCGGGTGGCGTCGGCTCCATTCTCACGCAGCTGGCGCGCAAACTGACGCGTATGACGATCATCGGCACCGCTTCGCGCCCGGAAAGCCAGAAATGGGTGCTTGATGCCGGGGCGCACCACGTTATCGATCACAGCAAGCCGCTCAGTGAAGAGCTGGCGCGGATTGGGGTCAACGCCGTGACGCACGTCGCCAGCCTCAACAATACTGAGCAACATTACGCGCAGCTGATTGCGGCCCTCGCCCCGCAAGGCAAGCTGGCGTTGATTGACGATCCGCAAACCCTGGACGCCCGCCCGTTGAAGGCTAAAAGCCTTTCGCTGCATTGGGAGTTTATGTTCACCCGTTCGATGTTTGAAACGCCGGATATGCTGGCCCAGCATCAGCTGCTGACCCGGGTAGCGGCCCTGATTGACGATAAGACCCTCAAAACTACCCTCGGCGAGCATTACGGTCCAATCAACGCCAGCAACCTGCAGAAAGCGCACACTCAGCTGGAAACCGGACGCGCGGTCGGCAAAATCGTGCTGGAAGGGTTTTAAGATGACGAACGACACGGTATCTGTCATTGCGGTTCTGAAGGCCAAACCGGGGCAAACGGCCGCTCTGCGGCAGGCGCTGAAAGCGCTGTTACAGCCGACCCGTCAGGAAGCGGGTAATCTGGATTATGCCCTGTTTCAACTGCGCGATGCGCCGGACACCTTCTACATGCGCGAGTCGTGGCGTGACCCGGCGGCGCTGGAGGCACACATCGCTCTGCCGCACTTTCAGGCCTTTATCGCGCAAATGGACAGCCTGCTGGCTGAGCCGCTGCGCCTGGATTATCTGACGCCGGTTGAATAATCGCCTCAACGCTGCGGGTTCCCTGCCAGGCAGGGAACCCGCCTCTTTTTGCCCCTTTCCTTTTTTATCCCGTCTTTTTCCCTTTTCTGTTTAACACTCTGAGCTAATCGCCCCACGCCCCGCGCTGACCAGGCTACGCTTACCGTTGCCGCCAAAAAGCAGGTCATCCCCTCCGAATCATCCAGCACGTTCATTCAGAAAGAGGTTTCGCTATGCAGATCAATGCTATTGGTACGTACTCCGCCACCCAACCGCTGAAATCGATGGCTATCTCCCGCCGCGACCCGGGCCCCCACGATGTGCAGATCGCCATCGATTACTGCGGCGTCTGCCACTCCGACCTTCATCAGGCGCGATCTGAATGGGCCGGTACGCTCTATCCTTGCGTGCCGGGACATGAAATCGTCGGCCAGGTGACCGCCATCGGCAATCAGGTCTCGGGATTCAACGTGGGAGATCTGGTCGGCGTCGGCTGTATGGTCGACAGCTGTCAACAGTGTGAAGAGTGCGAAGCAGGGCTGGAAAATTACTGCGACCATATGATTCTCACCTACAACGGCCCCACGGCAGACGCGCCCGGACACACTCTCGGCGGTTATTCGCAGCAGATTGTGGTGCACGAACGCTACGTGCTGCACGTGCGCCATCCGAAAGCCCAACTTGCCGCCGTGGCGCCGCTGCTCTGCGCGGGGATCACCACGTACTCTCCGCTGCGCCACTGGAACGTCGGGCCGGGAAAAAAAGTCGGCATCGTAGGTATTGGCGGGTTGGGACATATGGGAATTAAGTTGGCCCACGCCATGGGCGCCCACGTGGTGGCCTTTACCACCTCAGAATCGAAGCGGGAAGCGGCAAAAGCGCTGGGCGCGGATGAGGTGGTTGTCTCACGCAACGAGGACGAAATGGCCGCCCACGTGAAAAGCTTCGATTTCATCCTCAACACCGTGGCGGCACCGCACAACCTTGATGCCTTCACCACCTTGCTCAAACGCGATGGCACCCTGACCCTGGTCGGCGCGCCGGCCAGCCCGCATCCTTCGCCGGAAGTGTTTAATCTGATATTTCGCCGTCGTGCGATTGCCGGTTCGATGATTGGCGGGATCCCGGAAACCCAGGAGATGCTCGATTTCTGCGCCGAACACAGCATCGTCGCCGATATTGAGCTGATTCGCGGCGATCAGATCAACGAAGCCTGGGAGCGGATGGTCAAAGGCGATGTCAAATATCGCTTCGTGATCGACAGCGCGACGCTCGCCGGCTAAATGCCGCGGCGAAAGGTGCGCCGCCACTCCGCCGGGCTGACGCCAAAGCGGGATTTAAACTGCTGGCGCCAGGTCACGGCGGAGCGGAATCCAACGCTCTCCGCCACCTGCTCGACGGGCATATTCCCCTCCTCGAGCAGGAGCTGACTGCGCCGTAGACGTTCAATGGTCAGCCAGTCGGCAATGCTCATGCCGGTAGCCCGGGTAAAGTGACGAGTCAGCGTACGGCGGCTCATCGCCACCACCTGCGCCAGCGAGTCGAGGTTGTGCGGCTCGGCGATATGCTGCTGGAGATACTCCAGCAGGCCGTTAATCCGCGCGTCGCGGGTATTTTTCGGTACCGGCTGGGCGATAAACTGCGCCTGGCCCCCTTCACGATGGGGCGGCACGATCATACGCCGGGCGATTTGATTCGCCGCGAGGCTGCCGAAACGCTGGCGAATGATATACAGGCAGCAGTCGAGCGCCGCCGCGGTGCCCGCTGAAGTAATGATCCGCTGGTCATCAACGTACAGCGCGTTGATATCCAGCCGCACCTCGGGAAACTGCTGCTGAAATGCCTGTTCAAACTCCCAGTGGGTCGCCGCCCGTTTGCCGTCCAGCAGCCCGGCATAGCCGAGAACAAAGGCACCGAGGCACAGCCCGACGATTTCAGCGCCGTTCTCCCTTGCCCGTACCAGGCTATCCAGCAGCGACTGGGGCGGACGCTGATGCACCGCTCCCCAGTAAGGCACCACCACGATATCGGCCTGCTCAAGGGCGGTGAAATCTGCGCTGGCGTTGAGCGCAAAACCGTCGCGCGCGGTCAACAATCCCGGCCGTTCGGCGCAAATCTGCAGGTTAAAGCGTTTCGTTTCCGAGACGCTATCGCCAAACAACATGCAGGGAACCGAGTAGTGAAAAGGGCTGAACCCGTCCACGGCAACAATCGCGACATCGGTTAATTTCATCATCCTCTCCGTTCCCCGCGGCGGGCTTAAAAGATCATACTTTCCCCATCCTGCGGGATGCTGACACAATCGGCAATCTGATTATCCGCCACGTATTCGCGCAGCTCCTCGCGGCTCAGCAGGCAGTGATTAACCGCCTCAAGATGGATGGCGACAATTTTCGCCTCTGGCAGGGTGAAATGGGTTTTCAGCACATCTTCTTTGCCCATGATAATCGGCCCGAATCCAATCACGTGCGCGTACCCGGCATTCAGTACCACGACATCGGGACGTAGCCGTAGCATGTCGGCCGCAATTTCAGGACGCCAGATGGTATCGCCGACCAGCCACAGCGTCTTCTCCTGCGGATGGCGAAACACCACGCCGCAGGCTTCGCCCAGCCGCTCCGCCATAGCCGGTACGGCATAGGTGCGGTCGCTACCATGCTGCCCGGAGGTGGTTTTCTGTAAACGGACGCCGGCAAACTCGCTCTCTTCCGACAGCAGACGGACATCCTGAAATCCCTGTCCACGCAGCAGCCCGGCATCACCGTCATGCTGCACAAAAACCGGCAGCGTTTTCGGGATCGCGGCGATCGCCGCCTCATCCCAATGATCATCATGCGTATGGGTGACGATCGCCGCATCGACATCAATGATAGTTTTCAGGGAAAAAGGCAGCCCGACCAACGGATTACGCAGCTCTGCGCGGGCGGTGCCCGGGAATCCCGGCCAGGCGCCACGATCCGCCAGCATCGGGTCAATCAGGAACTTTTTCCCTGCATATTCAATAAGCTGAGTTGAGTTACGGATCTGGGTCATTTTCATGATGTTCACTCCTCTTCGCGGTTATCTGGCGAACATCGTACGTCCCACCAGCCTGGCGCAATATGGGCATTTGGGCAATGTTCGATGAGATTGGGCCAACTTTCTGCGGTTGCCATCCGCCCCAGGCTATGGTGTCCTGAACGCGGGTTTTCTGAGGAAGTGGCTACGATGAAAAAGAGACTAAGCGCCGCCGATATGCACGACGCCGAAGTGATTGCGCAAACTCCGTGGTTCAGCATGCGTAAAGTGGCCATCGACGTCACCGACGCCGAGCGCCGCGATTTTTACTCTGTCCATTACCCGCGTCCGGCGGTGGGGATTGTCGCCATGCAGCAGGACAAAGTGCTGCTGATCCGCCACTATCGGTATCTGATCGATAAGGTGGTATGGGCTATTCCGTCCGGCGGTATTGATGAAGGGGAAGAGCCGCGCGCGGCGGCCCTGCGCGAGCTACGGGAAGAGACCGGCTATCAGGCGAAACAGGCCACCGAAATTATCCGCTACAACCCCTCTTACGGCAGCAGCGACCAGCTGTTTATCACCTGGCTTGCGCGCGATCTGACGTATGTCGGAATGGATGAGGATCAGGATGAGGTGATGGAAACAGGCTGGTTTACCTTCGCCGAAATCAGCCAGCTGATCGCCCGCGGCGAGATGCCTGACGGGCTGTCGCTGGTGCCGCTGCTGCATCTGATGGCGCAGCAGCATAACGGTTTAGCGTAACGGCCTGAGCATCCGCCAGCGGAACCACAGCTGCGCCACCAGGATCAGCATACCGCCAATAATCTTTTGCAACGGCAGCTGTTCGCCGTACCACAACGCGGCGGCAATGACCGTCAACAGCGGCTCCAGCACCATGATAATCGCAGCGCTCGCCACCGCCGCGTACTTCTGCCCCTTCATTTGCAGGCCGAAACGCAGACTGGTGGCGATAACAATACTGGCCAGTAGCCAGCCGAAAGTGGGCAGCGTGAACGGCTGGTCCCAGGTTTCGACAGCGGCGGAGATCCCCAACCCAACGACCCCGGTAATCGCCAGTTGCACGGTGGTCAGCGGGATCAGGGGCACATCGCGGGCGCAGCGGCTGGTGTAGCAAAACCAGATCGACTGCACCAGCGCGGTCAGCAGAAACCAGCCCTGGCTAGGGTGGAAGGCAATCGGCATATGCAGACTGAGCAGCCCGAGGCCGACGATCGCGACCGGCAGGCACTCCCAGTATGCCCGGGCCGGGCGTGTTTTCATCATCACCCATGCGGTGAGCGGCACAAACAGCATCGACAGGCTCATGATAAACGCCCCCTCGCCCAGCGAGGCGGTGGTCGAGACCGAGTAGATCCACAGACACAGGTTCAGCGCAAACCACAGCCCGCCGATCGTCATCTGCCGCCAGTGTCGCCTCTCAACGTGAAAGCCGCGACAAAACGGCAGCAGCAGCAGCGCCGCAAAAAAGAAACGCAGCCCGAGGAAGGCGAAAACCGGCATTCCGGCGATGGCTTCGCGAGAAAATATCCACCCACATGCGGCGATAACCGTAGCGGCTACCAGCAGTAAATCCGCCTGACGCTGCCGGACCATATTCACCTCTCCTTGTGTTGACGATTACCAGCCGGGAACCGCACCACCGTTAAAGATAGTCTCTGCCGCCTTTGCCACTTCCGGCGACTGATAGGACTGCATAAATTCCTTCACGTTTTCCGCGTCTTTATTCTCTTCGCGGGCCACGATAATATTCACGTACGGCGAGTTTTTATCTTCAATAAAAATCCCGTCATGCACCGGCGAGAGACCAGTCTGCTGAAGATAAGTGGTGCTGATAATCGCCACATCCACTTTCGGGTCGTCCAGCACGCGCGGCAGCTGCGCCCCTTCCAGCTCCATAATGTTCAGGTGACGCGGGTTAGTGGTGATATCGACCGCCGTAGGCAGCAGGCCAGTCCCCGCCTTCAGGGTAATCAGCTGCTCTTTTTGCAACAGCAGTAACGCGCGGCCCAGGTTGGTGGGATCGTTCGGAATGGCGATAGTCGCCCCGTCTTGCAGATCGGCCACTGATTTTATTTTGCGTGAATAGCCCGCCATCGGAAACACGAAGGTGTTGCCGACCGCCACCAGATGGTAGCCGTGCGCTTTATTATCCTGCGCCAGGAACGGCCGGTGCTGGAAGACGTTAGCATCCAGATCGCCGGCGTTCGTCGCTTCGTTAGGCAGAAGCGAACCGCTAAAGCCCACCAGCTCGATATTCAGACCATATTTCTCTTTGGCGACCTTTTTAGCCACTTCCGCTACATCCTGTTCCGCGCCGTTGATGACGCCGACTTTAATGTGTTTCGCATCGCTGCCTTTCTGGTCGCAGCCTGCCAGCAGCAGACCCGCCAGCACCACGGCGGCGGCTGTCCGTAAACGCAATTTCATCATTTTTACCCTGTCAGTCCATAGAAGTCGTTATTATTTTTCGTCCGAAACTATAACGACTTTATGGTCAGGTTTTAAACTGCAAAAACAGCAACCGGAAATAAAATCATCTACCGGTGTTTGGCTTCATGCGCCAGCAGCCCAGGCGTCGCCTGTTGCTGTTGTTGTGCGAAATCCATAATTCCTCCGGATTGGTAATGATACGGCGGATGCTGGCCCGCGCGTCACAACCGGAAACCGGACGACAATGTTGTGTTTAGCCGCTGCGGCACCGGCCGTCACGACCAGCCTCGGCGCCACAGCCGCTTACCGACGCCGCCACTCCCCAGGCGTCACGCCATACAGTTTTTTAAACGCCTTCGAGAACGAGGCCTGCGACTGAAACCCACAGCGCCCGGCAATCACATCAAGGTTGGTCTGCCGCTCCACGCGCAGCAGGCGCGCAGCCATCGCCATCCGCAGCTGCGAAAGCCAGGCCTGCGGCGTGAGGTGATAAGCACGGGCAAAGTGCCGGGCGAAGGTCGCGCGCGATAAAAAAGCGCGGGCGGCCATGCTCTCCAGCGTCCAGGGCTGCTCCGGCGTCTCCAGCACCGCGAAAACAGCGGGCATCAGCCGTTCATCGCTCATCAGCCGCAGCAGCCCTTCCGGCGGCGCTTCGCTGCCCAGTAGCGTACGCAGCAGCAAAACCAGCAGCGTGTCGCCGAGACTACGCACGATAGCCCCGCCGCCGGGGCGCGCCATCAGGCTCTCCCGTACCAGCACGTTAAGCAGCAGCTCCAGCTCCGGGCACTCCGCCCGCTCGTCGGTGTGCAGATGAATCAAGTCAGCCGGCTCCGCAAATAACCAGCTGACGTGCGGGCCGAAGTAAAATTCGCCGCACAGCATCTCCAGCGCATCATGGTCGGTAGCGGTTCGGACCTCGGTCAGGGTCCCGTTAAAGCGGTGGGCGACGGGCAGAATCTGCCCCCACTCCACCAGACTTTCCATCAGATGCGGCGAGCCGTGCGGGAGCAAGATGACATCGCCCGCCCGCATCTGCCTGGTTTGTCTGCCGACCGTCAACCGCCCCTCGCCACGCAACACAAAATGCCAGGGCACTACGCCGCTGCGCATTTGCTCATGCCCGGCCTGCCAGCGACCGCCAAACCGGCAGTGCAGATTCACTTCGCAGCGCGGCGCCAGCAGCGCCAACAGATGACTGAGACTGTCCATGCCACTCCTGAGACGATAAGACAAAAAAATGAGACGAAGAGCCTCAGTCTAGCACGCCGCCTGTCCCTAACATGTCGCCATTGCCACATCACACCCTCACAAACACAGGAGCACACCATGAGCCGTTTAGCTGATATTCGTGAACAAGACGTCACCGGTAAAGCCGCAGAAATTTTCGGTGCGATCAAAAAAGCGATGGGTAAAGTGCCCAATGCCTATCTGACCATTGGCGGTCATTCACCGGCGGCATTGCAGCAGGCGTTGGCGCATAACGCGATGCTGAGTAAAAGCAGCCTGAATGCCAAACAGCTGGAAGCGATTAACCTGGCCGTGAGCGAGGCCACCGGCTGCGATTACTGCCTGGCGGCGCATACCTTAATGGCGAAAAAAGCGGGTTACAGCGGCGAGCAAATCCATGCCCTGCGCCGCGGCGAGTTTACTGATGATGCCCGTCTCGATGCGCTGGTCAAGTTTGTCCAGACCCTGGTGCGCACTCGCGGTACGCTCCCGGAAGCCGACGTCAGCGCACTGCGTAACGCTGGCTTCGGCGACCAGCAGGTGATTGAGATTATCAGCGCGGTGAGCGCCATTCTGTTCACCAATATGGTGAACCGGGTGAATGATACGGTCGTCGACTTCCCGAAAGCCGATTAACCCGTCACATCGCCTGTTTACAGCCCCAGCTCGCTCAGCCCCGGATGGTCATCGGGGCGGCGCCCCTGGGGCCAATGGAACAGGCGATCCCGCGCGGCAATCGGCAGATCGTTAATGCAGGCGTAGCGGGTATGCATCAGGCCATGCTCATCAAACTCCCAGTTTTCATTGCCATATGAGCGGAACCAGCTGCCGCTGTCATCACACCATTCATAGGCGAAACGCACGGCAATACGGTTATCGTTCCACGCCCACAGCTCCTTAATCAGCCGGTACTGCTGCTCCTTTTGCCATTTTCGCGTCAGGAAGCCGATGATTTCCGCACGCCCATGGACAAACTCACTGCGGTTGCGCCACTGGCTGTCGGCCGTATAGGCCAGCGCCACTTTTTGCGCGTCGCGGCTGTTCCAACCATCTTCGGCGGCGCGAACCTTTTGCAGCGCGCTTTCCCGGGTAAACGGCGGTAGCGGCGGGCGAACTTCGGTCATGGTCGTTCTCCTTTTAACGTTAACTGTTGTTGTAGCTTCAGATTTTCCTGCTCCAGCGCCTGGATACGCTGCTGCAGCGTCTGGCTGTACTCCGCCACCTGTCGGGCGCTGTAGCGCGGCGTTATGTGCTGCGGACAGTTCCAGTCAAACGCCTGCAGATGAAAGCGAAACAGGCGCTCCACCCGGGCGCGGTAATTGTCCGGCATGACCTGAGCCAACAGCCCGGGATCATCGTCCTTCGCCAGCACCTCGACGGTGGCATAGATTTTCAGCCTGGCGCGGCGCGGGTAATCCATCAAAAACAGGCAGGCCCGGTCGCTGCCGCGCAGGTTGCCGGTGGTGATGTACTGCCGGTTGCCGCCAAAATCCGCCATCGCCAGGGTGGCATCATCCAGCAGATGGAGAAAACCCGGCGGCCCGCCGCGATGCTGGATGTAGGGCCAGCCGGTTTGCGATAGCGTTGCCAGATAAAAACTGTCGCGGGTGGCGATCATCTCCTCTTCGCTGGCGCCGAAACGTTCTCCCCTGCGCTGGCGATACGGCGACTGCCACAGACCATCGCTTCCCATTTCATGTTGAACGTCCATCACATCAGGTGTGATGGCAATATCGAGAAAGTCCCCCGGCATAGATCCTCCGAACGCGCTGTGACTGCGCTCATCATGGACTCTGCCGCCATAAATGATAATACTGCGATACTGACAATCATCTTTCCGGAAAACGGGATAATTATGGATCGCTTGAGCGCCATGGCGCTGCTGGTAAAAGTCACTGAACTGGGCAGCATGTCGGCGGCGGCGCGGGCGCTGAATACGCCGTTGACCACCATCAGCCGCCATATTGCCGAGCTGGAAAGCACGCTCGGCGTGCGCCTGCTGCTCCGCACCACCCGCAAGCTGACGCTGACCGATGCCGGTATCGATTATGTCGCCGCCGCACGGCGGATTCTCGAAGAGGTTGACCAGGCCGAGCGCCAGGCGGCGGGGGAATATCAGCAGCCGAAGGGTGAGCTGACGATCGCGGCTCCGACGATGTTTGGCCGACAGCATGTTTTGCCGGTTGTCACCGCTTTTCTCGCCCGTTACCCGCAAATTCGCGTCCGTTTACTGCTCAGCGATCGTAATGCCGACCTGGTCGACGACCATATCGATCTCGCGGTGCGTATCGGTACGCTACCTGATAGCGGAATGGTTGCCACCCGCCTGGGCGAGATGCGTATTGTCACCTGCGCCCACCCGGCGCTGCTGGAGAAGCACGGATACCCGCAGCGCCCGCGTGAGCTGAGCACACTGCCGGCCATTGGCATTGAATCACCGATGCCCTATCGCGGCTGGCGGTTTAAGGCGCCGATGGCGGAAGACCGGCACGTAGTGCTTCAGCCGGTGCTCTGCGTGACCACTCCGGAAAGCGCCGCCGACGCCGCGCGACTGGGGGCCGGCGCGGCGCGCCTGCTGCACTACCAGGCCATCGATGGTCTGGCGTGCGGTGAACTGACGCTGATACTGGAAGCGATGGAACCGGAGCCTGCGCCGGTACACCTGCTGTATACCGCCCGCGGGCTGGCACCTCTTAAGTTGCGGAAGTTTATCGATTTCGCCACCCCGATGCTGCGCCAGGCGCTGGCGCGCATCGCGGCAACCCGCTAGCTCGCCACCGTTTTCAGCGGCGCCTCTTTCAGCAGCCATGAGAGCAGGAAAGCGACCGCCATGATGCAGGCTGCCATCAGGAATGCGGCATGTATCGCCGAGCCAAAGGCATCGAGATAATCGAGGCGGATCTCTGACGGCAGGTTCTGCACCGCGGCCGGATTCAGCGCCCGCGGCAGCGCCGTTCCTTCCGGCAGCAGACGCTGCAGGTTGTTTTGCAGAACGTGGGTGAACACCGCGCCGAACAGCGCCACCCCGATGGAACCGCCGATCGAACGGAACAGCGTCACGCCAGAGGTCGCCACGCCGTACATCTGCGCCGGCATGGCGTTCTGTACCGCCAGCACCAGCACCTGCATCACCAGTCCCAGGCCCATCCCCAGCACGGCGGTAAACAGATACAGCTGCCACATCGGCGAGTAAATGGTAATACGCGTCAGCAGCACCATCCCCACCATACCTGACAACGTGCCAAGAATCGGGAATATGCGGTACCGGCCAGTGCGGCTGATAATGCGCCCGCTGACGATCGACGTCATCAACAGCCCGCCCATCAACGGAATGAGCTGCATCCCGGCTTCGGTCGGCGTCGCCGCCTTCACCACCTGCAGATAGAGCGGCAGGAAGGTGACCGAGCCAAACAACGACATCCCGATGACAAAGCCAATCAGGCTGCACAGCAGAAAGCTGCGATTGCGAAAGAGGGAGAGCGGGATAATCGGTTCTGCGGCGATCCGTTCTTCATAAATAAAGCCGATAACCCCCACCACGCCGAAGGCGAGAATGCACCACAGCTGCGGGTCGTTCCACGCGCGCACGCTGCCGCCTTCAGAGGTGAAGAGAATGATACACAGCAGCGCCATACTCAGGTAAATCGCGCCCAGCCAGTCAACCTGATGCTGGCTACGTTTATTGCTGCTGTGGAAAACCGCGCCGATCACCAGCAGCGCAAACAGCCCCAGCGGCAGGTTGATATAGAAAATCCAGCGCCATGAAGCGTGCTGGACCAGGAAGCCACCGATGAGCGGCCCGATCACCGTCGCCAGGCCGAATACCCCGCCGAACAGCCCCTGATAGCGGCCGCGGTTGGCCGGTGGGATCACGTCGGCCACCGCCGCCATGCTGATCACCATCAGGCCGCCGCCGCCCAGCCCCTGTAGCCCACGCATCAGCACCAGCTGCGTCATATTCTGCGCGACGCCGCACAGCGCGGAACCGACCAGGAACAGCACGATCGCAACCTGGAGCACAATTTTGCGGCCAAACAGATCGCCAAATTTACCGTACAGCGGTACGACAATCGTCGAGCTGAGAATATAGGCGGTGACCACCCAGGAGAGCTTATCCAGCCCCCCAAGCTCACCAACAATCGTGGGTAGCGCCGTCGACACAATGGTCTGATCCAGGGCCGACAACAGCATAACCAGCATCAGCGCGCTAAACAGCAGACGGATCGACGGTGCCGGTTGGGTCGCGACTTGAGACGTCATCACATCACTCGCTTGAAATTAATTAAATGTATAATTAATATTTAGGGAAATGATGAATCCCGTCAAGAGAGGATCAAGAAATGGCCGCACAAAAAGACAATGATGTCCCTCGCCGCCCGGGCCGCCCGCGGGGTAAAAAACCCGGCACAGCCAGTCGCGAGCAGCTTATGGATATTGCGCTGATGCTGTTTGCCCGTCAGGGGATCGCCCATACTTCGCTCAATGCCATTGCCAAAGAAGCCGGCGTGACGCCGGCAATGCTGCACTACTATTTCAGCTCGCGGGAAGCGTTAGTAGACCAGTTGCTGGAAGAGCGCTTCATGCCTTTGCGCAGTGAGATAGGACAGATTTTTATCGAACATCCGGAAGATCCGGTGACCGCTTTCACCTTGCTGATCGAGGCACTGGGGACGCTGGCGGAGAAGCACAACTGGTTTGCGCCGCTGTGGATGCAGGAGGTGATTGGCGAGATGCCGATACTTCGCCAGCATATGCACGCGCGCTTTGGCGATGATAAATACCACCGGATGCTGGCAACGGTGAAGCGCTGGCAGGAAGAGGGTAAACTCAACCCGGCCCTGTCGCCGGAGCTGCTGTTCACCACCCTGATTAGCCTGGTTCTGGTGCCTTTCTCCCGCCTGCGTACCGACACACGCTTAGCCTCCGTCTCCCGACAGACCATTGTCAGCCACGCGCTGACGCTGATCCGCCAGGGAATTGCCGGTTAAGCCACGCGCTATCGGCTGCCCGCCGGAGCTACAGCGCTTTCGACAGGTAGTGGCGCGCCATCCCGACGTGCGGAAAATCAGGAAGCGACATCTGCAGCTGATAGCCTTGCTTTTGATAAAACGGCAGGGCCTGGAAGCTGAAGGTATCGACCAGAACATGGCGACAGCCCTCCTCGCGCGCCTGCTTTTCCGCCGCGCGCATCAGTTCGCCGCCCAGCCCGCTGCCGCGCGAAGCTTCACTGACCCACAAATACTCAATACAGAGCCAGTTGGCCTTTCTTTTGGCAATCAAACCGCCCAACATGACCCCGGCCTCATCACGGAAGTAGACGCCCAGGTCAGCAAACTGCGTCGCATCCAGATAGCGCAGGTTGTATTCACGTAATCCTGCCAGCAACTCCTCCTGATCCGCTGGATTAATACTTTTCGTTATAATCAATGCCATCGGTATTCTCCTTAATTCAATATTATGAAGATATCTCTGCGCTTACTTTCACAAAAAATACTTATTTTCTCCATTATTTCCTGTCTAAATTTTCCGGGCTTATTTTTAATTAAAAAAACCTTTCCATCATCCGCTGGAAACGTATAATGAAGGAAAAATGAGAATGATCATTCTCACTTTATGTCACCACGGAGAAAACCATGAGCAACGCCCTGGCCGCCCGGCAAAAGATCCGGCAGGATGAAATCATCGCTGCCGCACGTCACTGCTTTCGCCGTCATGGTTTTCACGGAGCCAGCATGGCGCAGATCGCCAGCGAGGCGAAGCTGAGCGTCGGGCAAATCTACCGCTACTTCGCCAATAAAGACGCCATTATTGCGGAAATGATCCGCCGCATCATCGATTATCGTATTGCCGAGATGGACGGAAAAACGCAGACGGACCAAATTCCGCGGCTGCTCGCCTGGCGACAGACCCTGGATGAAGATGATGACGCGCTGATGCTGGAAATGGCCGCCGAAGCGACCCGCAACCCGCAAATCGCGGCCATGATGGTGGAAGCCGACAAGCGCATGTTTGCCAACGCCTGCGCGCATATACGCAAAGCGCACCCGCATCTGAGCGACGAACGCATCCGCTGCTGCGTTGAGATCACCGCGGTGATGATGGAAGGGACGATTTACCGGCGTCTTGTTCCACAAACGGTGGCACCAGAAGTCCTCGAGAAACTTTATCGGGAAATAACCGCTATGTTGCTAATGGATAAATAATTAACTGCAATTAATAAACAGGGAATTTTAAATTCCCTTTTTGTCGTTTCCGTTTATCGGAAATGCGTCACCCGCTGGCCTGAACCCTGCTATTTAATTAGCGGGGAGGACGTCGTTCATCCTGAGAAAAATATAATGAAATATACCATAATCCCCATCGCAGCGGCCTTATTCATCCTGAGCGGATGCGATAATGCCCAAACATCAGCCCCACCACAGATGACGCCGGAAGTGGGCGTCGTCACGCTGAAAAGCCAGCCCGTTTCCGTGATCAGCGAACTGACCGGTCGTACCACGGCCTCACTCAGCGCCGAAGTGCGTCCGCAGGTGGGCGGCATCATTCAAAAACGCCTGTTCACCGAGGGCGATAGGGTAAAAGCCGGCCAGGCGCTGTATCAAATCGACCCCGCCAGCTATCGCGCAGCCTATAACGAAGCCGCCGCCGCGCTCAAGCAGGCCCAGTCGCTGGTGACATCCGACTGTCAGAAAGCCCAGCGCTACGCGGCGTTGGTGAAGGACAACGGCGTTTCCCGTCAGGATGCCGACGATGCTATCTCCACCTGCAATCAGGACAAAGCCAGCGTGGAGTCGAAAAAGGCGGCGCTGGAGAGCGCGCGGATTAACCTGAACTGGACCACCGTTACCGCGCCGATTGCCGGACGGATCGGCATCTCTTCCGTCACCCCCGGCGCACTGGTTTCCGCCGACCAGGATACCGCCCTGGCCACGATCCGTGGGCTGGACACCATGTATGTCGATCTCACCCGCTCCAGCGTCGATCTGCTGCGCCTGCGCAAACAAGCGCTGGCGACCAACGACAATACGCTTAGCGTGTCGCTGACCCTGGAAGACGGCAGCACCTACAGCGAAAAAGGGCATCTGGCGTTGACCGAAGTGGCGGTGGACGAATCCACCGGTTCGGTCACGCTGCGCGCAGTCTTCCCCAACCCGCAGCATGTCTTGTTACCGGGAATGTTCGTGCGCGCCCACGTCGATGAAGGAGTGATGGACGATGCGATCCTGGCGCCACAGCAAGGCATCACCCGTGATGCCAAAGGCAATGCCACCGCGCTCGTCGTCGATAGCAACAGCAAAGTAGAGCAAAGGGAAGTCGAAACCGGTGACGCATACGGCGACAAATGGCTGGTGGTGAACGGCCTGAAAAGCGGCGATAAGCTGATCGTTGAAGGCACCAGCAAAGTCGCTGCTGGCCAACAGGTCAAAGCCGTCGAAGTCAACAATGACGGAGGCAACGCCTGATGTTTTCCCGCTTCTTCGTGCGTCGCCCGGTTTTCGCCTGGGTTATCGCCATTCTGATCATGCTCGCCGGGGTGCTCGCCATCCAGACGCTGCCGGTGGCGCAATATCCTGACGTCGCCCCTCCGGCGGTAAAAATCTCGGCCACCTATACCGGGGCCTCTGCGGAAACCCTGGAAAATAGCGTCACTCAGGTCATTGAACAGCAGCTGACCGGGCTGGATAACCTGCTCTATTTCACCTCCACCAGCAGCTCTGACGGCTCGGTAGATATTACCGTCACCTTCGAGCAGGGGACCGACCCGGATACCGCCCAGGTGCAGGTGCAGAACAAAGTCCAGCAGGCGGAATCACGCCTGCCGAGCGAGGTGCAGCAGTCCGGCGTCACGGTAGTGAAATCGCAAAGTAACTTCCTGCTGATCCTCGCGGTGTACGATAAAAATAACAAAGCCACCAGCTCCGATATCTCCGACTGGCTGGTCAGTAACATGCAGGACCCGCTGGCGCGCGTTGAGGGCGTCGGTAGCCTGCGCGTTTTCGGCGCAGAATACGCGATGCGTATCTGGATGGATCCAACCAAACTGGCCTCCTACGCGCTGATGCCTTCCGATGTACAAACGGCGATTGAAGCGCAGAACGTGCAAATTTCCGCGGGCAAAATCGGCGCGCTGCCGTCATCCAGCGCGCAGCAGCTGACCGCCACCGTCCGCGCCCAGTCGCGGCTGCAAACCGTCGATCAGTTCAAAAACATTATCGTCAAGAGCAAGTCAGATGGTTCGGTGGTGCGTCTGGGCGACGTCGCTCGCGTTGAGATGGGCAGCGAAGATTACACCGCCACCTCAAACCTCAACGGCCACCCGGCCGCCGGTATCGCGGTGATGATGGCCCCGGGCGCCAACGCGCTGGATACCGCCACGCGCGTGAAAAGTAAAATTGCTGAATATCAGCGGCAGATGCCGCAGGGCTACGATATCGCCTATCCGAAAGACAGCACCGAGTTCATCAAAATCTCGGTTGAAGATGTTATTCAAACGCTGTTTGAAGCCATCATTCTGGTGGTTTGCGTGATGTACCTGTTCCTGCAAAACTTCCGCGCCACGCTGATTCCGGCGGTGGCGGTGCCGGTCGTGCTGCTGGGGACCTTTGGCGTGCTGGCGCTGTTCGGCTACTCCATCAACACCCTGACCCTGTTTGCGATGGTACTGGCCATCGGCCTGTTGGTGGATGACGCCATCGTGGTGGTGGAAAACGTCGAGCGTATTATGCGCGACGAGGGCCTGCCCGCCCGTGAAGCTACCGAAAAATCGATGGGCGAAATCTCCGGGGCGCTGATCGCGATTGCGCTGGTGCTGTCGGCGGTATTCTTACCGATGGCCTTCTTTGGCGGCTCGACCGGCGTGATTTATCGCCAGTTCTCGGTGACCATTATCTCGGCGATGATGCTGTCGGTGGTGGTGGCTCTCACCCTAACGCCGGCGCTGTGTGGCGCGCTGCTCTCCCACTCTAAGCCGCATACCAAAGGGTTCTTCGGGGCGTTTAACCGCCTGTGGGGCCGTACCGAACAGGGCTATCAGCATCGCGTGCTCGGCGGGCTACGCCGCTCTGCCATGATGATGGGCGCCTTTGTGCTGATCTGCGGCACCATGGCGCTGGCGATGTGGAAGCTGCCGGGAAGCTTCCTGCCGGTAGAGGATCAGGGTGAAATTATGGTCCAGTACACCCTCCCGGCGGGCGCCACCGCCGTGCGTACCGCCGAGGTACGTCGCCAGGTGACCGACTGGTTCCTCAGCAAAGAAAAAGCCAATACCAACGTTATTTTCACCGTCGATGGCTTTAACTTCAGCGGCAGCGGACAAAACGCCGGGATGGCCTTCGTGTCGCTGAAAAACTGGTCCGAGCGTAAAGGCGCCGAGAACACCGCCCAGGCCATTGCCCTGCGCGCCACCCGGGATCTGAGCAGTATTCGCGACGCCTCGCTGTTTGCCATGACCCCGCCGTCGGTGGACGGTCTGGGGCAGAGCAACGGCTTTACCTTTGAACTGATGGCCAGCGGCGGCACCGATCGCGATAGCCTGATGAAAATGCGCAGCCAGCTGCTGGCTGCCGCCAACCAAAGTCCGGAACTCCAGTCGGTCCGCGCCAACGACCTGCCGCAAATGCCGCAGCTGCAGGTCGATATCGACAATGACAAAGCCGTTTCCCTGGGACTGTCGCTGAGCGATGTCACCGACACGCTCTCCAGCGCATGGGGCGGCACCTACGTCAACGATTTTATCGATCGCGGACGCGTGAAGAAGGTTTACATCCAGGGAGAAAGCGACGCCCGCGCCGTGCCGTCCGATCTCGGTAAATGGTTCGTACGCAGCAGCAATGACAGCATGACGCCGTTCTCCGCCTTTGCCACCACCCATTGGCAATATGGCCCGGAGAGCCTGGTGCGCTACAACGGCGCCACGGCCTTCGAAATCCAGGGTGAGAATGCCTCCGGCTTCAGCTCGGGTGCGGCAATGGAAAAAATGGAAGCGCTGGCCAACAGCCTGCCGGCAGGCACCACCTGGGCATGGAGCGGCATGTCGCTTCAGGAAAAGCTGGCCAGCGGGCAGGCCATGAGCCTGTATGCCATCTCGATTCTGGTGGTGTTCCTGTGTCTCGCCGCGCTGTATGAAAGCTGGTCGGTCCCCTTCTCGGTGATCATGGTGATCCCGCTGGGCCTGCTCGGCGCGGCGCTGGCGGCGTGGATGCGCGATCTGAGCAACGATGTCTACTTCCAGGTCGCACTGTTGACCACCATCGGTCTGTCGTCGAAGAACGCCATCCTGATTGTTGAATTTGCCGAAGCGGCGGTCGATGAGGGCTATTCCTTGTCGCGCGCGGCGCTACGTGCGGCGCAAACGCGTCTGCGTCCTATCGTGATGACCTCGCTGGCGTTTATCGCCGGGGTCCTGCCGCTGGCGGTAGCGACCGGCGCCGGGGCCAACAGCCGCGTGGCGATCGGGACCGGTATTATCGGCGGCACCCTGACCGCAACGCTGCTGGCAGTGTTCTTCGTTCCCCTGTTCTTTGTGCTGGTGAAGCGTCTGTTCACCCGCCAACGCCCTACTCAGGAGTAAGTTATGTTTCGTTTGACCCTGGTTTTTGTTGCGCTCCTGACCGCAGGCTGTGTTTCCCTCGATCCGGACTATAGCCGCCCGGCGGCGCCGGTTCCCGCGACGCTCCCTGGCGCTCACGGTGAAGCCACTGCGGTGGTCGGCAGCTGGCAGCAGGTTGTCAACGATGCGCGGCTGAAAAAAGTGGTCAGCATGGCGCTGACCAGCAACCGCGATCTGCAGAAAGCGATTGCCGACATTGAGGCCGCTCGGGCGCAGTATGGCGAAACCCGCGCATCGCTGTTCCCCACCGTTGACGCCGAACTGAGCCATACCCGCAGTAAAACTGTCGCCAGCGGCCTCACCTCATCCTCAGAGGCCGACGGCGCGGTCTCCAGCTTCGAGCTGGATCTGTTTGGTAAGAATCAGAGTTTATCGCGGGCGGCACGGGAGACCTGGCTTGCCAGCGAATACACCGCGCAGAATACGCGCCTGACGATGATTGCCGATCTGACCACCGCATGGGTCACGCTCGCGGCGGATAACAGCAATCTGGCGCTGGCCCAGCAGACCCTGGCCAGCGCAGAGAACTCACGCAAAATTGTTGCCCGCCAGATGGCGGTAGGCACCGCTTCCGCGGGCGACCTCAGCGATGCCGAAAGCGTTTACCAGCAGGCGCGTGCCAGCGTCGCCAGCTATCGCACCCAGGTGGCGCAGGACAAAAACGCGCTCAATTTACTGGCCGGTGAAACCGTGCCCGACAGCCTGCTGCCCGGTACCCTGGAAAGCCTCGGCGACCACGGCATTAGCCTGGTACCGGCCGGCGTATCCTCGTCGGTGCTGCTCCGCCGCCCGGATATCCAGGAAGCGGAACATAACCTGAAGAGCGCCAATGCGGATATCGGCGCGGCGCGGGCCAATTTCTTCCCGACCATCTCCCTGACCGCCAGCGCTGGCGTGGGCAGCGATGCGCTATCTTCCCTGTTCAGTCACGGAATGCAGGTGTGGTCGTTCGCCCCGTCGATCAGCCTGCCGCTGTTTACCGGCGGCAGCAATCTGGCCCAGCTGCGCTACGCGGAAGCGGAGAAAAAGGGATTGATCGCCACCTACGAGAAGAGTATCCAGAGCGCCTTTAAAGACGTGGCCGATGCGCTGGCGCGCCGGGAAACGCTGAGCGAGCAGCTGGATGCCCAGCGCCAGTACGTCGCCGCCGAGCAGACGTCGCTGGATATTGCGTTGAGGCGTTATCAGACCGGCGTCGGCGATTATCTGTCGGTCCTGACCGCCCAGCGCACGCTGTGGTCGGCGCAGGCCACGCTGATATCGCTGCAACAAACCGATCTGGAAAACCGCATCACGCTCTGGCAGTCGCTGGGAGGCGGCGCCAGCTAAATCAATATCAACCGGGCGGCAACGCCCGGTATGCTAAAGGAGTTTTTATGCCGCGCATCTCCCTCTCCTGGGCGTTAATTCTCGGCCTGTTAACCGCCATCGGTCCGCTGTGCACCGATTTCTATCTGCCCGCGTTGCCGGATATTACCCGGCAGCTGAATGCCACCGGCACGCAGACCCAGTTCTCGCTAACCGCAGCGCTGATTGGTCTTGGTCTCGGCCAGCTGTTTTTTGGTCCGCTCAGCGACCGCATCGGGCGTAAAAAACCGCTGGTGCTCTCGCTGCTGCTGTTTATTTTCTCATCGGCGATGTGCGCCGCGACCGACGATATTCATCTGTTGATCGGCTGGCGTTTTCTGCAGGGCTTCGCCGGTGCGGGGGGGTCAGTGCTCTCCCGTTCGATTGCCCGCGATAAATATCAGGGCGCCCGACTGACCCAGTTTTTCGCCCTGTTGATGACCGTCAACGGCATCGCCCCGGTGGTGTCGCCGGTGATTGGCGGCTACATCATTACCGCGTTCGACTGGCGAATTTTGTTCTGGACGATGGCCGGGATCGGCGGCGTACTGCTGCTCCTGAGCCTGACGGTGCTACGCGAAACGCTACCGGGTAAAGATCCGGCCACGACGCATCAGCAAAGCGACATCCCGGTGCTGAAAAACCGCCCCTTTATGCGCTACTGCCTGATTCAGGCTTTTATGATGGCCGGACTGTTCTCATACATCGGCTCGTCGTCGTTCGTGATTCAGAGCGAATACGGCATGACGGCCCTGCAGTTCAGCCTGCTGTTTGGCGTAAACGGCATTGGACTGATTATCGCCGCGCAGATCTTCTCCCGCCTCTCGCGCCGCTATAGCGCCGATACGCTGCTGCGCGGTGGCCTGAGCCTGGCGGTCCTGTGCGCAGTCATCACCCTGTTTCTCGCCTGGCAACATCTGCCGCTACCGGCGCTAATCGGCCTGTTCTTCACCGTGTCGTTCATGAGCGGTATCAGCACCGTTGCCGGCTCAAAAGCGATGAGCGAGGTCAGCAGTACGCAATCGGGTACCGCCTCGGCGCTGATGGGGACCCTGATGTTTGTCTGCGGCGGCATCGCGGCGCCGCTGGCCGGACTCGGCGGTGAAACGATGTTGAAAATGAGCCTCGCCATGACCATCAGCTATCTGATCGCCCTGTTCTTCGGCCTGCAAAAAAACCACTCGACCCGTTAAGCGCGAATGCAGTAATAAAATATTCCAATTTTGTTACTGCATCACTTCCCGACCTGCCTACAAATCTCTTATTATCCGTTGAGTATTAATCGTGATAACCTTCACATGATTGGAATAATTAATTCCTTAGAATCTGGCTTAACTGTGATTGAAGAGGTTTGTGTATGAGTATCGACCTGAGCGCGCTGCTGACCGAGCGCCGCAATGCCAATAGCGCCAATATAGACACCCTGTCCACCGTCGAGATGCTGACGGTTATTAACCAGGAAGACCAGCAGGTGCCCCACGCGATCGCCCCCTATTTACCGCAAATCGCTCAGGTCGTAGATAAAGTGGCCGCGGCGTTACAAGCCGGTGGACGCCTGATTTATATTGGCGCCGGGACCTCCGGGCGCCTGGGGATCCTGGATGCCAGCGAATGTCCGCCGACTTTCGGTACCCGTCCGGAGCAGGTGGTCGGGGTGATTGCCGGCGGCCATAAAGCCATTCTCAGCGCCGTGGAAAATGTGGAAGATAACAAAGCGCAGGGCGCCATGGACCTGCAAAATCTTAACTTCAGCAACCGCGATGTGCTGGTTGGCCTGGCCGCCAGCGGACGTACGCCGTACGTCATTGGCGCCATGGAGTATGCCCACAGCCAGAACGCCTTTGTGGCCATCGTCAGCTGCAACCCGCACGGTGAAATGGCCCGTCTGGCCGATGTGGCCATTACCCCGGTCGTGGGTCCGGAAGTGGTCACCGGGTCTACCCGTCTGAAAGCGGGAACCGCGCAAAAGCTGGTGCTGAACATGATCTCCACCGGTGCCATGATCCGTATTGGTAAGATTTACAGCAACCTGATGGTTGACGTTGAAGCGACCAACGCGAAGCTGATTGAGCGCCAGGTCTCGATCGTTATGGAAGCAACCGACTGCGATCGCGCCACCGCGCAGGCCGCGCTGGACGCCTGCGATCGCCACTGTAAAACCGCCATTGTCATGGTGCTGGCGAATCTGAACGCTGCCGAAGCCCAGTCCCTGCTGGCGCAAAATAACGGTTTTATCCGCCAGGCGCTGAGCAACACCTAAGCGCCGACAACCCGGTAACGTGCAATGGCAAAAATAAATAAAGAGATGATAGCGCGGATCCTGACCCATGTTGGCGGGGCCGCAAACGTCGCCCAGGCGGGGAACTGTATGACCCGCCTGCGTTTAACCCTACGTGATGAGCAGCTCGCCGATAGCGCCGCCATCCGCCAGATTGAAGGGGTGATGGGGGTTATCGTCAGCGATGAGCAGTTTCAGGTGGTGCTCGGCCCCGGTAAAGCGCAAACCGCAGCGGAAATGATGAACGGACTGCTGGAAGAGGCGCCGGCCGACGCGCCGTCTCTGGCGGAGGTGGCGGCAGAGAAAAAACAGGCGCTGAAAAGTAAGCAAACCAGCGGCGTGCAGAAGTTTCTCGCCAAATTCGCCACTATTTTTACCCCGCTGATTCCCGGTTTTATCGCCGTCGGTCTGCTGCTCGGCTTCGCGACGCTGGCAGAACAGATGTTTGTGCTGGAGAACGCCCATCCCAACGCCTCCCTGGTGGCGCTAATTGGCTACATGAAAGTCTTCAGCAAGGGGATGTTCACCTTCCTGAGTATCCTGATCGGCTATAACGCGCAGAAGGCGTTTGGCGGTTCCGGAGTCAACGGCGCCATTATCGCTTCGCTGTTTGTCCTCGGCTACAACCCCGAAGCCACCAGCGGGTTCTTCTCCGGGATCACCACCTTCTTCGGCCACGGCATTGACCCGCGCGGCAACATTATCGGCGTGCTGATTGCCTCGATTCTCGGTGCGTGGGTGGAAAAGCAGGTACGCCGCGTGATGCCGGCCAACCTCGATATGATCCTGACCTCGGCAGTCACCCTGCTGATTATGGGCGCGGTGACCTTTACGGTGATTATGCCCATCGGCGGCTGGTTGTTTACCGGGATGTCGTGGCTGTTCCTCCATCTCAACGGCAACCCGTTTGGCTCCGCGGTGCTCGCCGGTCTGTTCCTGCTGGCGGTGATGTTCGGCGTCCATCAGGGCTTCGTGCCGGTCTATTTTGCGCTGGTCGATGCGCAAGGATTTAACTCACTGTTCCCGATCCTGGCGATGGCGGGAGCCGGGCAGGTTGGTGCCGCGCTGGCGCTGTACTGGCGGGCGAAGCACGGCTCGATGCTGCGGACCCAGATTAAAGGGGCGATCATTCCCGGCTTTCTCGGTATCGGCGAACCGCTGATTTATGGCGTAACCCTGCCGCGCATGAAGCCGTTTATCACCGCCTGTATTGGCGGGGGCCGGGGGGGGGGCGTTCCTTCGGGCCCGGCGTTAAATCCTGGCTTTTTCCTCGGTGTGATCGCGTGGCTGGGCCTGCCGGTAGGGCTGAATACGGTCTTTGGCCCTTCTGGCCTCGTGGCGCTACCGCTAATGACCTCCGCGAGCGGGATCTACGCTGGCATGGCGGTTTACGCCGCAGGTCTGGCCGTTTCCTACCTCTGCGGCTTCGCCTTTACCTGGCTGTTCGGCAGTAAAAACGTCGATTTGAGCTAACGCCAAATCACCCCGGGGTCCCGGCCATCGCCACCACGCCGGGCCCCACCATTTCCTGCCCGCCTGCGCGCGTCAGCTCATGCTATGATGCGCCCTTTGCAATATTTCATTCGAGGAAAAGATGGGCTCCAGCAAAAAAGGGATGCTGAACGTACTGATAGCCGCGGTGCTATGGGGCAGTTCTGGCGTTTGCGCGCAGTACATTATGCAGCAAAGCCAGATGTCATCACCGTTTCTGACCATGACGCGTCTGCTGTTCGCTGGCCTGATTCTCCTGATGCTCGCTTTTGTGCACGGCGACAAAATTTTCCGCGTCCTGCAAAACCGCAAAGATGCCTTCAGCCTGCTGTTCTTCTCGCTGTTTGGCGCGCTGACCGTGCAGTACACCTTCCTGATGACCATCGAGAAATCGAACGCCGCGACCGCAACGGTGCTGCAGTTCCTGTCGCCGACCATTATCGTCGCCTGGTTTGCGCTGGCCCGCAAAACACGACCGGGGCCGCTGGTGCTGGCCGCCATCGGGACCTCGCTGGCCGGTACGTTCCTGCTGGTCACCCACGGCAATCCCACCACGTTGTCCATTTCGCCGTCGGCGCTGCTCTGGGGGGTGGCGTCGGCCTTTGCCGCCGCGTTTTACACCACCTGGCCGTCAACGCTCATCGCCCGATACGGCACCCTGCCGATCGTCGGCTGGAGCATGCTGCTGGGCGGGGCAATGCTGCTGCCGTTCTACGGCGGTCAGGGCACCCACTTTGTCGTCAATGGCCGTCTGCTGCTGGCGTTCTTCTATCTGGTGGTGATCGGCACTTCGCTGACTTTCAGCCTCTATTTAAACGGGGCACAGAAAATTGGCGGCGCGAAAGCGGGGATTCTCAGCTGCGCCGAACCGCTGAGCAGCGCGCTGCTGTCGCTCATGCTACTGGGCATCACCTTTACGCTACCGGACTGGCTCGGCACTCTGCTGATTCTGTCCTCTGTGGTGCTGATCGCCGTGGATTCCCGACGTCGGGTTCGGGTAGCATAGTTCTGATTTTAAACAACTTAACTTCCTGATAATTTGCGTGTTTCGCATCCTGCGCATATAGTTGACTGAAGCTACTATTTGAGGAGAAGCACCATGAAAGCGTGTTGGATATTGTGCCTGGTTACCACCCTCAGCGCGACGGCGGCCTGGGCCGAATCACCGCTGAAGAGCCTGCAGTTCGAGCAACAAAAGCAGCTGGTGTTAAAAGCGGTGAAGGAAAAATGTGCCCCGAAGACCACCCTGAGCGATACCGATTTTGCCAATAAAATCCTCGCCTCTCAGGCAAACCAGGAGTATGTCCGGGAGGCCACGCTGGCGAAAGAGCGAAATAACCAGCAGGGTTATCAGGCAGCCATCGATAAAATCAGCTGCCCGGAAACGTAATCACTTTAGCTTCGCCGCCAACGCTTTCCAGTCGAACGGTACCAGCTGTGCATAGTTCAGGTCGCGTGCGGCCATGCTCTGCGGCAGCTGGCGTTGCGCCTGGGCCGTCGCCCGGCTCATCAGCCCTGCGCCCCCCGCATCACGCAGCGTTTTCACCACCTCTTCCATCTCCTCACTGCGGCGAATACCGTGTTCAGCCACCCGGCTAATCAGATATCCCGGCAACGCGTCGTTCCAGCCCAGCGACGGAAAACTGGCGTGCAGCGATGCCAGTACCTGCTCTTCCACCCCATATTCGCGGGCGGCGAACAGGCATTCGGTCGTCAACGCTTCCAGGCCTTTGATCATCACGCTCCGGCACATTTTAATGGCCGACACCTTGCCCACCTCATCCGCGCCGTAACGAGCGTTCAGCCCCAGGGCGCTTAAGCGTTCCGTGAGTGCGCGAGCCTGCGCCCCCCCGATCAGCAACGGCGTGCTCAGCCGCGCCGGCGGTACCGGCGCCATGACCGCCACATCGAGATAGGCCCCGGGCAAAAAGCGATTGGCCGCGATACGTTTAGTTTCAGGGGCCACCGAGTTCAAATCGAGGAAAAACTGGCCTTCGCGTACGTATTCGGCTGCTGCCAGCGCGACTTCCAGCGCCGAGCCGGCGGTCACGGTGGAGAAGATAAGCGCAGCCCCCTCCAGCGCCTGGGCAAGCGAGTCCGCAACCCGGACGCCAGCGAGATGCGCTTTTTCCCGCATCGCTGCGCGCTCTGCGCCCTGAAGCTTGCGGTCCCAGATGGTAACGTCATTTTCCCGTGCCAAATCACCCGCCAGAATCCCGCCCGCTTCGCCAAAACCAATAAATGTTATTGCCGTCATCATTGCTCCTTATGCGGCCAGACCCTGGCCGGAATACAGACTTCTCCGGAAAACAGCAGACGGGCGGTACGCAGCAGACCGCAGCCCGCCAGTTCACCCTGCGCGCCGCGCCGCAGGGCAACGCTGAACTCGCCGCTGGGGTGCTCAACGCTGATAAGCGGATTGTCGCCCACCCGCGCCAGCCCCTCGGCGACCGAACCGGGGATCAGGCAGGCGCTGGCGACGCTGACTGCGCCAAATACGCCAATCGACGCATGGCAGCGGTGAGGGATAAAGGTCCGGCTGGAAATCGCGCCACCGTCGCGCGGCTCGGCGAGCAGGGTCATTTTCGGTACCGTACGCCGCGCAACATCGCCCAGATTCATTCGTGGGCCGGCCTGCAGGCGTATCGACTCCAGCCGCTGTTTCAGCTCGCTGTCGTTATCCAGCTGTTCACGGGTTTCATAGCCGCTTCGCCCAAGGTCGCGGGCACGTAACAAAATCACCGGCATACCGTTATCGATGCAGGTCACCTCGATGCCGTCGAAGCGATCAATGGCGTTGCCGGTTGGCAGCAGCGCGCCGCAGCTGGAACCTGCGACATCAAGAAAATTCAGTACGATTTGGCTGGCATACCCCGGCACCCCATCAATACGCGTCCCACCCGCATACTCCACGCCATCTTCATCGCAAGGCACCTCAGCGATAGCCGTCTGACCGGTGTTTTCCATAAATATTCGCACCTGGGTCAGCGGCGCCGCGTGGGCCACCAGGCCGCGCTCAATCGCGAACGGCCCGACGGCGGCGAGAATATTGCCGCAGTTCTGTCCATAATCGACCACGGCGCTATCGACGTTAACCTGAGCAAACAGGTAATCGACGTCAGCGTCTGGTCGCGCGGAGCGACGGATAATCGCCACTTTGCTGGTCAGCGGATCGGCGCCGCCGATCCCGTCAATCTGTCTGGCGTCCGGCGAGCCCATCGCCGCCAGCAGCACCGCATCGCGCTGCGCGGGGTCTGACGGCAGATCGTCCGCCAGGAAACAGGCGGCTTTCGAGGTGCCGCCGCGCATCAGCAGGCAGGGTATCTTGCGTTGCGCCATCTTAGCCCTCCACATCGTCCGCATTGTCGTAGTAACGCAGCCCCTTTTCCGCCAGACGCGGACGCATGGCGTAGATATCCAGTCCCAGCTCGCCGTCGCGCAGCCGATCGCGCTTCGCCATTTCATTAGCCATTCGGGTTTCCGCTTTGGCCAGCACCGTGCGGGCTTGTGCATGCGGTACGACCACGACGCCGTCGTCATCCGCCACCACCACATCGCCGGGGGTAACCAGTTGCCCGGCGCAGACAACCGGGACGTTGACCGATCCCAACGTCTCTTTCACCGTCCCCTGGGCATAGACCTGGCGCGACCACACGGCAAAGCCCATTTCTCGCAGGGTATGCGAGTCGCGGATCCCGATATCGCCCACCAGGCCTATCACGCCCCGTGATTGCAGCGACGTTGCCAGCAGGTCACCGAAGAAGCCATCGCCGCAGGGCGAGGTCGGGGCCACGACCAGAATATCGCCCGCGCGACACTGCTCGACCGCCACGTGGAACATCCAGTTGTCGCCCGGCGTCACCAGCACCGTTACGGCGTTCCCCGCCCGGCTGACGCCTTGCTGAATCGGGCGAATGGCTGGAGCCATCAATCCCTGCCGATCGTGCGCTTCATGAATCGTTGCCACCCCGGCTGTTGCAAACTGCTGTAACGTCGCCGCGTCGTGGCGCGGCAGATTACGGACAACAATGCCTTTTTTATTCAACAGGTTCATGCCAGATTCTCCGTCACCCGCGGGAAGATGCTCTGATATGCTTCGCCGTGAACGATATCGCGGGCGGCGGTAATGCCAATATTGCGTTTCGCCTGCACGCCGCGCTGCAGCGCAACCCGGGTGTAGTACTCCCAGAGATGCTCCTGGCCCTGCATACACTGAATAGCCTGATATTTTTTCTCCCACACGCTGGTGATATCCAGCAAGACATCCGGCTGCCAGTGGCACTGTTCCGGCTGGTGCGGCTCAAAGCAGTAAACCGGCGGCGCGGCAACGATCTTTTCGCCGGGACGATAGCCTTCTGCCTGGGCAATGATCCGCGCTTCCTGGGCCAGATTAGAGGCCATCGGATGGTCGTAGTTGTAGGGGTCCTGCAGCGAGTGAGTCAGGACAAAGTGCGGCTGCACGCGACGATAAACATCGGCCAGACGGAACAGCGTCTCTTTATCGGCGCGCAGAGGATAATCGCCGATATCAAAGAACTCGACGCTGGCGCCGAGGATATCGGCGGCGGCCTGCGCCTCTTGCTGGCGGATCTGCTTCACCGTCTCTTCGGTCATGTTGCCTTTGCGCCACAATTTGGCCGATTCGCCACGCTCGCCGAACGACAGGCAGACAATATGGACCTGGTAGCCCTGGCTGGCGTGCAGGGCAATCGCCCCGCCAGCGCGCCAGACGAAATCGGCAGAGTGGGCGCTGACGACAAGGGCACTTTTTTCGCTATGCGGATGAGACATGATGGCTTCCTCTGTTGTTTTTTTCAGCTTGTCATGTCCCGGGGTCCGCGGGTAATTCCTTAACTTGCGAAGGCTATGATTTTTATTTATGTTGTAGGAAAGCTCACAACCTGGCGCCTGGTACAGAATGTTGAAGAGAAAATACGATAAGACGATAAATATCATGCAGCTACGCTTCTTCTGCCAGGTCGCTCAGCGCGGTAGCGTCTCGCGTGCCGCTGATGACTTATTTCGTACACAGTCGGCGATCACCCGGGCAATCCGCGATCTGGAAGCGGCGCTGAACGTGACGCTATTCGAGCGCCACTACAGCGGGATGGTGGCGACAGAGTACGGTAAATGTATTCTGCCGCGGGCCCTGCGCGCGATCGGTGATTTACAGGCGATTCCCGCCCTGTTGCACAAGCTGAAAGCCCGCGCCTCATCGGCGCTGCCGGACGCCGGCTGGCTGTTTAATACCCGGCGGCTGGAGATTTTTCTGCAGCTCTACCATGTCAACCACACGCAGACCGTCGCCACGCAGCTGGGTATCACCCAGCCGGCGGTCAGCGCGGCGCTGAAAATTCTGGAAAAAGGCGCCGATTCTGCGCTGTTTCGCCGGACACCGGAAGGCGTCCGCCCGACGCCGGCAGCAGACCTGCTGTACCCGCCCATCAGCCGGGCACTCAACGAGCTGGAGAATATCTGGAGCGATCTTGCCGCCCGTCGGGGGGTGCTTGAGGGTAGCGTGCGCATCGGCGCCCTGCCGCTCAGCCGTACCCGGCTGCTGCCTGCGGCGATTAGCGCCTTTCTGGCGCATCATCCGGGGATTATGGTGATGACCAACGAAAGTCCGTATGAGTCGTTGGTTTCCGACATGCGCGCGGGGCACATCGATTTTATTATCGGCGCGCTGCGTCAGGATGAAGAGCTGCCGGACCTGAGCTGCGAGGCGCTGTTTGAGGAAGATATGTTGATTCTTCTGCGCAACGAGCACCCGCTGCTTCGCCACCCCGACCCACTGAGTCAGCTAGCGGCCGCGCAATGGGTACTGCCACGCTCGAATGCTCCGGCACGACGCCTGCTGGAGCGGGCGTTTCTGACATTGGGATTACCTTTGCCGCAGCCAACCGTGGAGACAGGAGATGCGGCGATGGTGCGCGGCCTGCTACGCGACTCTGATATGCTGGCGGCAGTTTCCGCCAGCCAGATGTGTTTCGAAATCGACAATGGCCTGCTGACCGTCCTGCCGGTGCAGCTGCCGGATACCACCCGCCGCATCGGGCTAACCTTCCGCGCGGGCAGTTTGCCGTCGCCGGCGACCCAGGCACTGCTCAGCTTTATCCAGCGGCAGGTCGCGCAAGGTTAACGGGTTCCGGCCACCGAGTAAGTCACCTGCTGATTTCGCGTTTTCTGGAACTCTTCCAGCGTCTGTCCGCGCATGGCGGCGTAGATATGCAGGTTGGATACGCCCACCACCGCCCCCATTTTCTCCAGCAGGAAAAAGCTGGCGCCGTACTGAATCAGCCCACGCCAGTCGCGCTCGTCGAGCAGACGTTGCTCCTCTTCGCTGAGCCCCGCTTCGGCGTAAAGCGCCTGCGGTTGCTTGAGAAAACGCTCGCGCCAGGCGGGCTGGATCAACTGGTGGAGGAAACTGTTCAACCGCAGGCTATTCAGGCTCCGTTCATGGGTGAACGGATAGGTCCCCGGCAGCTTTTCTACGCCAGCCAGCTGCTGTGCCATGTGCTGACGATGGCGGCTAAGGGTATCCACCGGCGGAGTGCGGGCATTATTTTCCAGAATCAGGGTGGCGATGCCGGTCATTGACGGCAGGTAGTAGTCACGCCAGGTTTCAGTCACATTCGCCGACAGCGCGCCGCGCATGACCAGCCACATAATCACTTCAGACCCTTCCATCCCCCCAAGCGTGGCGTACTCGCCAAGCGTCATTTCAGCCAGCTTTTCCGGATCATTAACCAGCATATCAACGAACTGCGCGTCCCACTGCGGATTGTTGAAACCACAGCGCTCGCCATGAACCTGATGCGACAGGCCCCCGGTCGCGACGATCGCCACGTTGATATCTTGCGGGTAGCTTTCGATCGCCCGGCGCAGCGCCTGGCCAAGCTTGTAGCAGCGCCGGGCGCTGGGCACCGGGAATTGCAACACGCCGATTTGCAATGGGATCACCCGCGTCGGCCATCCCGTCTCCTGCTGCCACGGCAGCAGCGCCGAGAGCGGAGAGAACAGGCCGTGGTCGAGCTTTTTGTTCATAAAGAACGACATATCAAACTCGTCCGCCATCAGGCTCGCGCCAATATGCCTGGAGAGCGCCGCATCGCCTTTCACCGGCGGCAGATCGCGCGGGCCACCCCCTTCGTCTGCCACATCGTATTCGTTATCAATCCCGAGCGTAAACGTCGAGTAGTGGTCGAAGAAAAAGGCGGTCACATGGTCATTAAAGATATAGACCAGCGCATCCGGTTTTTTCTCATCAAGCCAGCGCTGCAGCGGCTCAAAGCTCTGGAAAATAGGTGCCCATGCCGCGTCCTGCTGTTTGTGATGATCGACGGCAAAGCCGATGGTCGGGGTATGAGAAACGGCGATCCCGCCGAGTATTCTGGCCATAAGGTAACTCCACTTATCGGTTATGCAACGTTTGCGACAGCGCGTTCAGATCCGCCTCTGTTTGCCGAGGCTTAGGGTGGTTCATACGGTGCAGTAAAATCGCGATCCCCGCCAGGCAGGCCGGTAGCGCCAGCACCAAAAATATTGAAGAGTGGCCCGGTACGGCGAGCATAATCACGCCACCGAGGGTAGAGCTAAGTATCGCTCCGCTACGGCCAATACCGTGCATCCAGCTAACGCCGGTGGCGCGAATTTCGGTCTGATAGTAGGCCGGCGAGTAGGCCTGCAGGCCATTTTGCGCGCCGTTAATACACATGCCGCTGATAAAGATCAGCACCGCCAGCGCCGCCGAGCCGAAGTCCATCAGCCCCTGGGTTAACAGACACATACAGCCGAGGAAATAGGTCATCGCAATCACCGCTTTTGCCGAGCCGCGGTCCATCAGATAACCGACAAGGATCCCCCCCAGCGGGCCGCCCAGCTGGAACAGACCGGTGATAATCGCCGCCTGCTGCAGCGACAATCCACCAGAACGTAAAATCGTGGGCAGCCAGCCGTTGAGCAGATAAATCACAAACAGCCCCATAAAATAGGTCAGCCACAGGGCGAGCGTGCCGCGCGCATAGCCGTTGCGAAACAGCTGCGCCACCTTACTGCGCCGTGAGATTTGCGGCGCATTGAGCTGAAAGACGGTGCTGCTATCGAAGCTGCCGCCCAGACGGTTGAGGACCCGGGCAATATGCTCACCCGGTAAGCGACGCGCCACCATATTCATCGCCGACTCCGGCAGCATGACGACCATGAACGGCAGCACCACCAGCGGCAGTACGCCGCCGAATATCAGCGCCGAATGCCAGCTGTAATGCGACAGCAGACCTGCGGCGATAAAGCCGCCCAGCCCGGAGCCGACGTTAAAGCCGCTGTACATCAGGGTGATCATCAGCCCCTTACGACGTTCGGGCATATATTCCGCCACCAGCGTCACGCAGTTGGGCATCACCGCCCCCAGCCCCAGCCCGGTGAGAAAGCGCATCAGCGCCAGCTGTGACGGGCTCTGCGCCAGCGCGGCGGCAAGGCTGAAGAGAGCAAAAAAGGCCACCGACCACAGCAGAATACGCTTGCGACCGTAACGATCGGAAAGCGGGCCGGCAACCAGCGCGCCGAGGGCTACGCCAAACATGGCGGCCCCAAGGATCGGCCCCATTTCGGCCCGACTGATGCCCCAGTCTTCAATCAGAGCCGGGGCGATAAAACCCATCACCGCCGCATCGTAGCCATCAAGCATAATGATGACAAAACACAGCAGCAGGACGTTCCACTGAAAACGTGAGATCGGTCGGGCATCGATCCACGACTTCACGTCGACAACACGAGGGTGATTCATAGGGTGACTTCCTTAAGCAGGCGATACGAATGTTCTGGTTAATGATTTTTGGTATTGAACTTTCGTATTCAACTTAAGGTAGTCACCGGGCGCTGTCCGGTTCAAAAAACCGGCGGCAGCTATGAGTTCTGTTTATATTGTGAAGTGGGCAGCAAAAAGGTCGGTATAAAAAAACCCGCGGTGTTAAAGCCGCGGGTCGAGGTTCAGAAGGGGCGCTTAGCGCTTCGGAATAATTAAATCACCGCGCAACATGCTGCCGCCGAGCATCTGGGTTTTTTCCGTCAGCCAGCTGACGATGCGTGCCGCCATGGCGTCCATCGAATACTCAATTGCCGGGATGGTCGGAATACCGGGCAGCTGTAACGATCCGGCCAGGCTGAACACCATGACTTTTTCCGGCACCGCCCGGTTGAACGCCAGCAGCTGCGGCACAATATGCTGAGCCTGTTGCTCGTCGGCAACCAGTAACGCATTGAAATTCAAGGTGGTCGCATTGTTCACCAGTTCCTGCACCGCCACCGACGGCGATGTGCTGTCGAGGAATACCAGGTTGCGATTAAACGGCAGGAAATTTTTTTCCAGCGCATGTTTGTAGCCCAGCAAAACCTGGTCGGCAAAGCCGCTCCCTTCCGGATGAATTAACGCAATCTGTCGCCGCCCCTGGCTAATCAGGTAGTTACAGGCCGTTTCCGCCGCAAATGCGTGGTCAAACTGAATATTGTTCACCCCTTCGCTTTCCAGGCAGTCAATCAGCGCCACATCCGGCCGGTCGATATTTAATGGAAACCGCGCGCCGATAATCAACACATCATCACACAGGCCGCAGCTGAGCTCTTCGAGGGCGCTCATCACGCCGGCGCGCGTGTTGGCAAAGCGCAGCAGCAGATGCTTCTGATGCAGGCTCAGCTGTTTTTCCAGAGCATACAGATAGCTGGTCGTTTGATTAATATTGTCCTGAGCACAAATCACGCCGATACAGCCGGTGCTCTGGCTAAGCAGCGACTGGGCTATCATATTGGGTCGGTAATTGAGTTCTTCTGCCGCCTGCAGTACCGCCTGACGGCTGGCCTCTTTGACGCCGCGCGAACCGCTCAAAACCCGAGAGACGGTGGCTTTGGACACCCCTGCTAAACGTGATACATCATTGATTGTAGACATCATTATCCCCTGACAGGGCGCGTCCGATCCCTGTACATCCCCGGCCCTGAATCGCTTCAATTATAACCATCGCCAGTATATCCGTTTCCCTTTTCATTTGGAAACCGATTTTCCGTTTCATGGAAAAACATCGCCAAACCGGCTGAAATCTGTGAGCAGAATCCAATTAATTAGCGCTATAAGGAGAAGATCTTGACAGTCATCACAGTTCTGTTTTTTATGAATGGAAACCGGTTTCCGTCTGATATCAAATCATCCACGCAATAACTTTTTACATTTTAAGGATGAGTGTCGATGTACAAGATTATGCTGTGCTGCTCTGCCGGGATGTCCACAAGTTTGCTGGTCAGGAAGATGGTCGACGTGGCGAAAGAACGTAACCTGCCGGTGCAGATTGACGCCTACGGCGTTTCCGAATTTGACATGCAGTTTCCGCAGTACCAGGTGGTACTTCTTGGTCCGCAGGTGAAATACATGTTGAAAACATTGTCAGAAAAAGCCGCCTCCCTGAATATTCCGGTCCAGCCTATTAGTGCCATGGACTACGGGATGCAACGGGGAGATAACGTCCTGGATTATGCGCTGTCGCTGATTAATCCGGCGCAATAAGAGGTGTGCAAATGAGCTCTCTGTATCAGTCCATGATTGCCGTGATCGAGCAATCTATTACTCCGCTGGCAGGACGCCTTGGGCAGCAGAAGTATGTTATCGCTATTCGCGATGGCTTCACTGCCGCATTGCCGTTTATGATCATCGGCTCTTTCATGCTGGTATTTATCTTTCCTCCCTTTTCACCGGATACCACCAATGGTTTTGCCCGCGGCTGGCTCGATTTCTCGCAGCAGTACCGCGAACAGCTGATGCTGCCGTTCAACCTCAGCATGGGGGTGATGACGTTCTTTATCTCCGTCGGTATTGGCGCCAGTCTGGGACGCCAGTTTCAACTCGACCCGGTGATGTCCGGCCTGCTGGCATTCATGGCCTTTTTACTGGTGGCGGCCCCTTATGCTGACGGTAAAATCTCGACGCAGTACCTGTCAGGTCAGGGGATCTTTACCGCGCTGATTACCGCCATTTACTCCACCCGCGTCTACGCGTGGCTGAAGCAGAACAACATTACCATTCGCCTGCCGAAAGAGGTGCCAACCGGCGTCGCCCGTTCGTTTGAAATCCTGATCCCGGTCCTGGTGGTGATTGGCACCTTGCATCCGCTAAACCTGTTTATCGAAGCCCAGACCGGCATGATCCTGCCGCAGGCGATTATGCACCTGCTGGAACCGCTGGTATCCGCTTCCGACTCCCTGCCCGCGATTCTGCTTTCCGTGCTGATGTGCCAGATCTTCTGGTTTGCCGGGATCCACGGCTCGCTGATTGTCACCGGAATTATGAACCCGTTCTGGATGGCAAACCTGTCGGCAAACCAGGCGGCTCTGGCAGCCGGTGCCGCCCTGCCGCACGTGTATCTGCAAGGTTTCTGGGACCACTATCTGCTGATTGGCGGCGTGGGTTCAACCTTACCGCTGGCCTTCCTGCTGCTGCGTAGCCGCGTGACGCACCTGCGTACCATCGGCAAAATGGGTATCGTGCCCAGCTTCTTTAATATTAATGAGCCGATCCTGTTTGGGGCGCCGATAATTATGAACCCGATGATGTTTATCCCGTTCGTTTTCGTCCCGATGATCAACGCTATCCTGGCCTATGGCGCAACCCGCCTCGGCTGGCTGACGCAGGTCGTGTCGCTGACGCCGTGGACGACCCCAGCACCGATAGGCGCCTCCTGGGCGGCTAACTGGACCTTAAGTCCGGTCATCATGTGCCTCATTTGTATGGTGATGTCAGCGGTTATCTACCTGCCGTTCCTGCGCGCCTATGAACGCTCTTTAATGAAAACTGAAGTAGAAAAAGCAAAAAATAGCGTACCGGTTGCCGAAACCGTCAGCCAGTAATCAGCGGCAATACCGCTGGCGGAATGTTTTCCGTAAAATTTAAATAATAAAATACCATCATCTCCGAATAATGCGAAAAAGGAATTTTCGCTATATTCTTTAAATAATAAAATTAATCATCTCAGGTAATATTATGATTGATCTAGAAGAAGCGGTAATGGAAATTATCGTGAATGCGGGACAGTCACGCTCATTATGTTTTGAAGCGTTACATGCCGCCCGTAGTGGAAATATTAATGAAGCCAAATTACTCCTGAATGAAGCCGACGGCTACGCCCGCCGCGCGCACCTGATGCAGACCCGGCTCATCGAGCAGGACGCCGGTGAGGCGCGCCAGCCAATGACATTAATTATGGTGCATGCTCAGGATCATTTAATGAATTCACTGCTAGCGCGTGAATTTTCAGAAGAATTACTTCATTTATACCAGCGTTAATTTATATAAATATTTAACAACTGCACCCGAAATAAATAAACCAGCTTATCCTGGCGGGATGGCTATTATCTGAATATATGAATTATTAAAAGCGAGATAATTATGAAAACTGTAAAAATTCTGCCATTAGCAATGGCGGTCGTCGCCGCGCTGTGCCCAATTTCCGTACTCGCCCAAGATTTTACTCAGGAACAAATTGACGCCATTGTGGCGAAAGCCGTCGATAAGGCGCTGGCGGATCGTCAGGCTAAAATTGATGCCGCCGCCAATAAGAAAGTGGACGTCATTACCAACCCGCAAACCACCGCCGCTTCGCCGGATATGGCGATTCCGTTCGGCCTCAAGTTTAGCGGCTACGCCCGCTACGGCGCCCAGTTCCAGACGGGCGATCAGAAGTTCGTTGGCGTCGATGGCTCCTATAACGGCGCGTCGGCCATCGGCCGTCTGGGCAACGAAGGCAACGGCGGCGAGTTCCAGATTACCAAAGCCTTTAAGAGCAGCCAGGGCGCCATCTGGGACATCAACGTCATGTTCGATCACTGGAGCGACGAAGTTAACCTCAAGAAGGCCTACGTTGGCGTCACCAACGTGCTGGAATCGAATCCCGGCGCTTATATCTGGGCCGGTCGTGATTTCCACCAGCGTCCACAGCAGGGCATCAACGACTACTTCTGGATGAACCACGACGGCCAGGGCGCCGGGGTGAAAAACTTCGATATCGGCGGTGTCCAGTTCGATGTCGCGGCGGTTTCGCAGGTAGAGTCCTGTAGTCCGGAAGTCATGGCCGACGAAGCTAACCCATCGCGCATTACCTGTACCGGCGGCTCCGGCACCGGCGACGACGGTCACTATGCGCTGACCTCGAAAATTCACAATATGAAAGCGGGCCCGATCGACGTTGAGGTCTATGCCAACTACGGTTTTGATTCCAAAGCCGTGGATGACGATGCCCGACTTGACGCCTGGCAGGGCGGCCTGGTGCTGAGCCATACTAACGACAGCGGCGTCAATAAGGTGATTCTGCGCTACTCGGATAACTCGGATAACAGCGTCTATAACAAGACAGACGACCTGACGGCGATTTACGCCAGCTTCGAGGGGCTCCACAAGTTTACTCAGCAGGCGCAGGTGGAATACCTGCTGGCCTTCCACGATTACGATAACGGCAAAGATGATAGCGATAATCGTAAAAACTACGGGGCGATCGTGCGTCCGATGTACTTCTGGAATGACGTGCATTCGACCTGGCTGGAAGCGGGCTATCAACGCGTAGATTACGATCAGGGCGGAGATAACCACGGCTGGAAACTGACGTTGTCGCAGAATATCGCCATCGGGATGGGGCCGGAATTCCGTCCGATGCTGCGTTTCTACGTCACCGGTGGCCAGGTAGATAATAAACGTACCGCGAAGGTGAACGGCACCAAAGACAGCCAGCTGGATTCGCTGAACGTCGGCGGCATGTTTGAGGCGTGGTTCTGATGCCATAGCTTTCCCCGGAGGCAGCGCGTGACGCGCCTGTCCGGTTAATAAGGTATGTCCCCCCGGTAAGCGTCACGCTACCGGGGAAATCTTATCTCTGACTCAATCGGCGGGCGATGCGCTCAAGCTTGATCATCAGCAGCAGCGTCACCCCCGCCAGCACGATGGTCAGCGCCGAGCCATCGGCAATATTGCCGCGGTCGGTAAGACTGAAGATGGTGACCGGCAGCGTCGTCCAGCCCGGCGGATAAATCATCACCGTGGCCCCCAGCTCCCCCATCGACAGCGACAGACTTAGCGCCAGCGCGGAGATCATCCACGGCGTCATCAGCAGTAAGGTGACATAACGCAGACGATACCACGGCGAGGCGCCAAGGCTGGAGGCGACGTTTTCAATATCCGGCGAAATACGCGCCAGCCCGGTGGAGACGTTGCTGAAGGTAAATGCCGAAATCAGCACGAAGTGCGCCGCCAGTACAATCCAGAAGGTGCCATTCATTCGCAGCGGCCCCTGGCTGAAAGCCACCAGAATCCCTAGCCCCACTGAAACGGAAGGAATCGCACTGGGCAGATAGAACGCCAGCCCGAGATATTTTTGCAGCCGGGCGCTGAACTGACGCAGAGACAGCGCCGCCCACATGCCGCATAACAGGGCGAACAGACTGGCGCAAAAGCCCACCACCAGGCTTGAGAACAGCGAATCCCAGGCCGCGCCGCGAAACGCATTCACGAAGTGTCCGAAGGTAAACCCCGACGGCAGCAGACCGTTCCACTGCTGGCTGAGGCTGGACATCAAAATCACCGCCAGCGGCAGGAAGAAGAACCCGGCAAATAACACTACCGCCAGGGTTCCCGCCGCCGCGCGGCCTTTATGCGACCAAATTAACATCGTTAGCTCCTCACGCCGGTACGCGCAGCCGCCAGCCGGTAGAGCATAAACAGCCCCAGCGACAGCAGAATATTAATCAGCGCAATCATGCAGGCCACGCTGTAATCGGACTCCAGAATGGCCTTGCTGTAGACCATCATCGGCAGGGTATTTACCCCTTTCGCGCCGATAAACAGTACGATGCCGAACTCATTCGTCGTTAACAGCAGACACAGACTGCCCCCCGCCATCAGCGCCGGCAGCGCCGCCGGGAAGATAACCTGAGCAATCACCCGCAGCGGATGAGCCCCGAGAATGCTCGCCGCCTCCAGCTGGCTTTTATCAATCTGCCGCAGTCCGGCCATCAGCGGACGCATGACCAGCGGCGTAAATACGGTGATTTCCGCCAGAATCACGCCCTGAATCGAATAGAGAAAATCCACCGGCGGCAGCGCAAAATCGAACAGCGACATCAGCGTGCCGTTCAGCAGGCCAGCCGAGCCATAAATAAAGGTGAAGGCGAGGGTGATAAGAAAGGTCGGCAGGGCGATAAAAGTATCAATCACCCGGCTAATCAGCTGGCTACCAGGGAACGGGATAAATACCAGAATCACCGCCATCAGGCTGCCCAGCACCAGACAGCCAAGCGTAGCAAAAACCGCAATTTGCAAAGTATTTAGCAAGGCGCCGATAAAGCGGCGGGACTCCATTACCTGCCAGAACGTCCCGAGGCTCAAATGGCCGCTGGTATCGCGCAACGCCTGTTCGGCGATCAGCAGCAGCGGGTAGAAAAACAGAGTCGCCAGCACCAACAGCGGCAACAGGAGCCACAGGAAGGGACGCAGGTTCGGCAGCGGGCGCGACAGCGTTAACGTCTGCGACATCATGACACCTCAATCAGGACCGCGTCGTCCGGTTCAAAGTAGAGCGCCAGCTTATCGCCCGCGCGCGGCAGCGGATTAACATGCGTCATGACAATACGCACCGATTCGCCGGCCACGTCGCACAGTAGATGGGTCAGATCCCCCTGCCAGTGCACTGACGTCAGCGTGGCATGAAGCCGGTTGCTGGCCGCCGAGCGCGGCGCCAGACTCATATGTTGTGGGCGAATGCACAGCAGCTTGTTATTACCATGCTGTCCGCCCTGGCTGAAAGCCTGGAGTAACCCGCCGCCGCAGCTGACGCTGACCAGCCCTGGGCCCGCGCTATCGGTCAGCGCCGTGGCCTGCAGAATATTGGCGCGGCCGAGGAATTCGGCACTGAAGCGGTTAGGCGGATAATGGTAAAGCCGATGCGTTTCTCCATGCGCAATCATTGACCCGTCTTTCATAATGCCAATCTTGTCCGCCAGGGTCAGGGCTTCGGTCTGATCGTGGGTGACGTAGAGAATGGTCAGCTCCGGTAGCTCACGGTGAAGACGGGCAATCTCCTCCACCATGTTATGACGTATTTGCGCATCCAGCGCCGAGAGCGGCTCGTCGAGCAGCAGCACCCGCGGACGCACGGCAATCGCCCGGGCGATGGCGACGCGCTGCTGCTGGCCGCCGGAAAGCTGGTGCGGATAGCGCGTGGCGTAGTCCGCCATCCCGACAATCTTCAGCGCCTCTTGCACTCTGTCGGCAATCAGCGCTTTCGGCTGCTTTTGCGCGCGCAGGCCAAAAGCGACGTTATCTTCCACCTTCATATGCGGGAACAGCGCATAGTTTTGCACCACCATGGCAAGACCGCGCTTGTACGGCGGCAGCCCGGTCACCTCCATATCACCAATCAAAATGCGTCCACCCGCCGGCTGTACAAACCCGGCAATGGCCCGCAGTACCGTGGTTTTCCCGGACCCAGAGGGGCCAATCAGCGCCAGCACTTCGCCTGGCTCAATGGTCAGCGACAGCGGTTTCAGTACCACGTTGCCGTGGTACGAAACGCGCAGAGAATCGAGGGTTATCCCCGAAGTCCCCGTCATTGACGGGGAGTGGGCAGCAGTCGTTTTCATCAACATCAGGCTTACTCGCTGTCGGTCACTTTATGCCAGCGGGCAATATCCGCCGATAGCGATACGGCCACATCGTCCCAGTTCGGTTGCCAGCTTTTCACGCCGTCGAGCGCCGCTTTTGCCACCCGATAGTTACTGTCGGTTGGCGTCACATCGCTACGTACCGGCAGGCCCCAGGAGAGCGCGCTGACGCTGCTTTGCGCCTGCTTATCAAGCAGGAAGTTAATCAGCTTTTTACCGTTTTCACTCTGAGGCCCGTTCTGGACCAGACCCACGGTATACGGCAGGGCCAGCGCGCTGCGCTCGCCCTTATCGTCCGCCGGCCAGAAGATTTTCACATTCGGGTTTCGCGCAATTTGCGACAGGTTCATCTGCAGATCGCCGTTCGCCACCAACAGTTCACCTTTATTCACCAACGCGGTCAGCTTGCCGGTAGAGGCGGACGGGCCGACGTTATTGGCCTGCAGTTTCCCGAGATAGGCAAACCCGGCATCTTTGCCGCCGAGGCTGTGAAAGGCTTGTAGCATTACCGCAGTACCGTCACCGGCCTGGCCCGGCGTCGAGTACTGCAGCTTGTTTTTGTAGCGACTGTCCAGCAGTTCCTGCCAGCTGGCCGGGGCGGTTTTCAGCAGTTGGCTGTTGTAGATAAAAGTCAGGTAGTTGTTCACCAGCGGCGAGTAACGGGCATTGACGCCGGGAATTTGTTCGCTGCCCTGCGGGGTAAATTCAGCCAACAGATTTTCTTTGCTGGCACGCTGGATAAACGGCGGAACGGTTACCAGCACGTCGGCCTGCGGGTTGGTACGCTCCTTCGCCAGCCGCTCAACGATTGCGCCAGAGCCGCCTTCCACATACTGCACTTTGATGCCCGTCGCTTTGGTAAAGGCGTCGAACTGGTTCTGATACCAGCTGTTATCGCCGTCATGCAGGCCATCAGCGGAATAAACGGTGACCACCCCATCGGCCCAAACCGGGGAACTGGTCAGCGCGAAAACGGACAGCAGAGCAAGTCGGGAAAGTTTCATCGTGTAAGCCTCATCGGATGGTGATTTTAAATGGTCTATACCAGATTGATTGTCACGCTACCGGGGATTTATGACAAAACGATGAATGAACGGTGTCGAAAGAATGAAAATCGCAAGGGGGTAGTCAGGGTAAAACTCGTGCAGGAATTTCCCCTGGAGGCGGCGCCAGCCGTGCTTTGTCAGGGTGACAAGAGGGTGCTGAACGGGGCCCCGGTCAGCATAATGCCCACCTCACAGGGCCAACAAAATCAGTGGGTATCGACTTCGATGCGCAGGCTATCGTGGCGCCAGTACTCGATATCGTAATCCAGGATACGCCCATGCTGATCGTAATTCAGACGGCGCAGCAGCAGGGCCGGACGCCCTTCCATCACCCCCAGCGCCTCCGCCGCCTGCGGTGGCATGGAGGTTGGATAGAACGACAAATGCATACTGGTATATATCAGGTCGTAATGGGCCTGATAAATCTCGGTCAGGCTGCCGTTCAGATCGTGGCGCAGCAGCTCCGGCACCCGCGCCGGTAGGCAGTGGTTTTCGCTGTAGCAAATCGCCCGTCCGTCGGCATAGCGCAGGCGCGTCAGGAGATAAACCTGATCGAACGGCTGCAGCGCCAGCGGCGCCATCACATCAAGCGGCACCGCGGCCAACCGACCGTTTAGCAAAACCGTTTTCGGCTCCCGCCCCTGCTCCAGGCACAGCTTATGGAAGTTGGTATTTTGTGTCGGGTCCAGCCACAGACGCTCCGGGGTCACAAACCAACCGCGGCGATCCGCACGATAAATCACGCCGCTGGCTTCCAGCTGCGCCAGGCTCTCGCGCACCGTAATTCGCGTGGTATTGAAAATAGTGCACAGCTCGCGTTCTGACGGCAGTTTATCGCCGCTTTTTAACGCCCCGTTTTCGATACGAGCCTGCAGTTGCGCCTTTATCAGCAGGTATTGCGGCGTTTCGCCAGAGGGTGATTTCATGTTGACTCGCAAGCAGATTTGATAGCGCCATTATACCCATGGAGATGAATTTTTTGTTGCAGCACGATCTTTTCTTTGACCTTTGGCGTCCCTTATCAGCATCATAAAGCCAATCTGGTATAGACCAATGGTGAGATAAATGACTTCACGCAACTACCTGCTGCTGACCCCTGGCCCGCTGACCACCTCCCGTACGGTAAAAGAGGCCATGCTGTTCGATAGCTGTACCTGGGATGATGATTACAATCTCGGCGTCGTACAAACCATTCGCCAGCAGCTGGTACAGCTGGCAACCCCGGCCGAAGGCTACACCTCGGTTCTGCTGCAGGGTAGCGGCAGTTACGCGGTCGAAGCGGTACTCGGTAGCGCAATCGGTCCGCAGGGCAAAGTGCTGATTATCAGCAACGGGGCCTACGGGGCGCGGATGATTGAAATGGCAGAAATGATGGGCGTTGCCTGTCACCCGTATGACTGCGGGGAAGTCGCCCGTCCAGACGTCGCAGCGATCGAACAGATCCTGCAGACGGACCCGGCGATCACTCATATTGCCATGGTCCATAGCGAAACCACCACCGGGATGCTTAACCCCATCGAAGAGGTAGCGGTACTGGCGCAGCGCTATGGTAAACGCTACATCGTTGATGCAATGAGCAGCTTCGGTGGTATTCCGATGGATATCGCCGCGCTGAATATCGATTACCTGATTAGCTCCGCCAATAAATGCATTCAGGGTGTACCTGGTTTCGCCTTTGTGATTGCCCGCGTGAGCGAACTGCAAACCTGTAAAGGCCGCTCGCGATCGCTGTCTCTGGATCTGTATGCCCAGTGGCGATGCATGGAAGATAACCATGGAAAATGGCGCTTTACCTCCCCCACCCACACCGTGCTGGCTTTTGCCCAGGCGCTGAAAGAGCTGGCCGAAGAGGGCGGTGTAGTCGCACGCCACCAGCGCTATAGCGCCAACCAGCGCCGTCTGGTCGCCGGGATGCGTGCGCTGGGCTTCCAGCCGCTGCTGGACGATAGCCTGCATTCACCGATCATTACCGCGTTTTACTCTCCGGACGCGCCGCAGTACCACTTCAAGGCGTTCTACCAGAAGCTGAAAGAGCAGGGCTTTGTTATCTATCCGGGCAAAGTCTCGCAGAGCGACTGTTTCCGTATTGGCAATATTGGCGAGGTTTATGACGCCGACATTACCGCCCTGCTGACCGCTATCGACAACGCCATGTACTGGACTCACTGAGGAACCGCCATGAACCGTATTACCGCACTGATCCTTGACTGGGCTGGCACCACCGTGGATTTCGGCTCATTTGCGCCAACGCAAATTTTCGTCGAGGCCTTTCATCAGGCATTTGATGTCGATATCACCCTGGCTGAAGCCCGTGTCCCGATGGGGCTTGGCAAGTGGCAGCATATTGAAGCGCTGGGTAAATTACCCTCCGTGGACGCGCGCTGGCAGGCAAAATTCGGCCGGGCGATGAGCGCTGCCGATATTGACGCGATTTATGCCGCTTTTATGCCGCTGCAAATTGCCAAAGTTGTCGACTTTTCTGCACCGATTGCCGGTGTTGTCGACACAATTTCCGCATTTCGCGCCGAAGGACTGAAGATTGGTTCCTGTTCGGGATACCCGCGCCCGGTAATGGAGAAGCTGGTGCCCGCCGCCGCCGCCCATGGCTATGCGCCGGACTACTGGGTCGCCACCGACGACCTCGCGGCCGGCGGCCGTCCAGGCCCGTGGATGGCGCTGCAAAACGTTGTTGTTCTGGGCATTGATGCCGTCGCTCACTGTGTGAAGGTGGACGATGCCGCCCCCGGGATCACCGAAGGGCTAAACGCCGGCATGTGGAGCGTCGGCCTGGCGGTTTCCGGCAACGAGTTTGGCGCCACCTGGGAAGAATATCAGGCAATGACGACGGAAGAGATAGCCACCCGCCGCGAGATTGCAGCAAGCAAGCTGTATGCCGCAGGGGCGCATTATGTGGTTGATACGCTGGCTGACCTGCCGGGAGTGATTGCCGAGATTAACGCCCGCCTGGCAAAAGGCGAACGCCCATAGATTTCACTGCCTTTTCCCGGGCGGGGTCATACGCACCTTGCCCGGGTTGCCCTGCCCGTGAAACGTAGTCCCGACTACACCCGGACTTTGCCAGCCACCAGCAGGCCGGTCAACAGCATCAACGCGCCGGAAATCACCAGCGGCGATAGCAGGCCAAGATGGTCCAGCGCCACGCCCCCCACCGCCGCACCACAGGTATTGGCCAGCTGAATGACCGCCACCTGGATTGAGCCGGCCTTCTCAGCCTGGTCGGAGAGCGAGCGGGTGATCCACGTTGACCACCCCACCGGAATCAATGCAAATGCAAAGCCCCAGATAACCGCCACCGCCGACGCTATCACCTGGCTTTCTCCCCACAGCACCAGCGTCGTCGCACAAATCGCCAGCAGCAGCGGCGCAACCGTCAGGGCCATTTTCACCGAATGCTTAAGGATCATCGATGACAGCGAGGTACCGATAAAGCTGGCAATACCGAAGCTCAGCAACACCAGCGTCAGGCCATCAACATCAAAACCGGCGAGGGTCATATAGACCGGACGAATATAGGTAAAGAAGGCAAATTGCCCGGCAAAGGCCATAAAAATGGCGCACATCCCGGCCATCACGCCGGGGCGTTTCAGCAGGCCGAACATATTTTGCTGTTGATGCGGCGCTTCGCCGGGTAAAGAGGGCAGCACCTTCAGCACCCAAAGCGTACAGAGTACGCCCATCACCGCCGCCGCATTAAAGACGTTACGCCAGCCGATAACGCCGCCCAGAAAGCTCCCCAACGGCGCGGCAATCACCAGCGCAATCGACACCGCGCCAAAGATAACCGACAGCGCTTTTGGCACCACCCGCATCGGGACAAGGCGCATCGTCAGCGAGGCGGACATCGCCCAGAAGCCGCCCAGCGCCAGCCCGAGACAGGCTCGGCCCACCAGCAGCAGCGCAAAGCTATTGGCGAAAGAGACCAGCAGACAGGATACCGTTAGCAGAACCGAGAAGAGAATCACCACATAGCGGCGATCGGTACTGCGAATCATGGAGGTGATAAACAGGCTGGCGAACATCGCCACAAACGCCGTGGTGGTGACCGACTGGCCGGCCAGCCCTTCAGAAATCCCCAGATCCTGGGCCATCGGCGTCAGCAAACTCACCGGTAAAAACTCAACGGTAATCAGGCAGGCCACGCAGAAGGCCACCGCGAAGACCGCCGACCAGTTTGGCCGCGCATGTTCGCTGGCATGTTGTTTGGCTTCATTCAGAGGAGTCATCAGTTACCTGCAAGGTTGAATGGCGGAAAAGCTGCGCAGTGTAACATTTTGTGTGTGACTAATTTAACGTTTTGACAACTTCAGGCTTGATTATTGTGCGTGAATAAACCCAAGCCCGCCAGTAACGGGCCGCAGCGCGATCAGATATCCGGTGGCCGACAAGGTAATCAGTGCAGCCAGTGCACGCCGTCTTCAGGTAAAAACAGCGCGTTATAGCGCTGCTGCAGGGCGACAATCTCGCTCAGCTCCGGGTCCAGCTCGCGCAGAAATCCTTGTGCCAGACGGATCTGCGCATCGGTAATCGGTGCAGCCAGGCGGGCTTTTTGCATCTGACGGAACCAGTAGTGCAGGTTCTGTTCACTGCTATCCACAATCCCCACCTGCCAGATCAGCAGGACCTGGGCGGCGTTTTGCAGATGCGCCTCATTGGGGCGCTCAAGGTAATGAAGGTACTCATTTCCGGCGGTTTTTCCCAGCTGATCGATCATCGATTCCAGCGGCACCGGGGTAATGGCTAACCGTTCGCTCAGGCGGCGAATAGCACGGCGTGAATCAGAGGTAAGTACCCGAAATCCGACAACAAAAACTACCACCAGCGTGGCCAATCCTAACCAGATCATGCTTCCTCTCATTCTACCGCAGCCCCACTATCATAATGGGAATTTGCCCGCTGTCGACTCCCGGGCATAGCATAATGTGACTTATCGCGGCTGGGGCCAGCCATGATGAGAGCCGGCTGTCTTAAACAGTCGAAAATAGCGGATGTGTATCACGGAAGTCGGTACGAGAAACGGCTCCGCGAGGTGCGACGAATTAAACCAGTTTTGCCGAGAGAGCCTGGCATGCCTCGCGAACCAGAACGGAGTATCGGGGAATACGGTCTTTGGGCATTTGCAGCTCCACGCCGCTGATGCTGACCGCAGCAATTACTTCCCGAGAGCGGTTAAAGACCGGAGCCGCAATACAATAAATGCCCGGCGAATCTTCCGCGTTGTCAAATGCCCACCCTTGCTCACGAATCCTGGCAAACTCCTGCATCAGAAGGGTTTTACTGGTGATAGTCGTAGCGGTAAAGCTCGGAAGCCTCTCTTCCGGTAACAGCTGGTCTATTTTTTCTGCAGGTAGCCAGGCACATAGCGCTTTCCCCACACCAGAACTGTGCAGAGGCAGCTTTTTACCCACCCAGGTACGAATTCCGATTGGCTGTGTATTCTCAAGTTTCAGTACATAGATCGGCGCAACTTCATCAAGAATACCCAGATGACAGGTCAGATCGGTTTGTTCTCTCAGCTTTTCCAGCACAGGCAGTGCGACGTTGCGAATATCAAACTGCTCCAGCGAGCGGTTTCCCCACTCATAAAGCTTTAGCCCGAGGAAAAAACGACCTTTTTCCAGGCGCAATAGATGGTGATCAACCAACGCATTGAGCAACGAGGACGTGCTGCTTTTCGGTAAGCCCAAATCCTGCTGAATCTGGCTGAATGTAGCGCCGGGCGAATTGAACAGGTAATCACAGATTTTGACTGTCTTATCGAGGGCGGGTACCGGTGTTGTTATATCCTTGTTCATACGCAAATTGATCTTTTGATTCATACACTCCCATCAGTATACCCCATTCTATTCTCTCCGCGATGAGGCTTTTTTGCACAAATCCGTGACCTCCCTGGCTCTACCGGGCATTCCGTTTTAAATACGACACGAGTCACAATTGTTCATTAGTTCTACAAAAACCGTTGACGAAATGCGCGATGTTTTGCTGTACTTGATTCAACATACAGAACATTAGTTCCATATATAGAACAAAGGAGTTAAAATGACAGCCGCATTTAAGGGTGTATTTCCACCGGTACCGACCATTGTCAATGAGCAAGGTGAACTCGATCGCCCAGGCATGGCCCGTATGCTGGATCATGTAATAGCTAATGGCGCTGACGGGGTGCTGATTCTTGGCAGCGGCGGGGAGTTTTCCCATTTATCGAACTGCCAACGTAAAGAGATTGCTGAATTTTGTCTCCAGCATATAAAAGGCAGGGTCCCGGTGCTAATGGGTATCGCCTGTGCCGGTACGGCGGAAACCATTGAACTGGGTTTACATGCCCAGCAGCATGGTGCGGATGGCGTACTCGTCGTCAATCCCTATTATGCCAAATTAAGTGACGAAGCGCGTTATACCCATTATAAGCGGGTCGCAGACGCATTAAACACCCCCGTATTTCTCTATAATTTTCCCGAACTGACCGGTCAGGATATTGGCATTGAGGTTATTACGCGTCTGGCCCAGGACGTGCCCAACATCGTTGGTATTAAAGACACCATTGATAACATCAGCCATACCCGCGAAATCATCAATCGGGTACATGCTTTTCGCCCGGATTTCATCATATTTAGCGGTTATGACGAATACATGCTGGATACCCTGCTGTTGGGTGGTCACGGCGGCATTCCCGCGACGTTTAATTTCGCGCCGCAGATTACGCGAGGGATTTACCAGGCGTTCCTTGATGGCGATATGACTGCTGCCCGTCTTTACCAAAAGCAGCTGGCCAGGCTTTCCCCGCTGTATGCCCTTGAACAACCGTTTTTTGGCGTGATTAAAGCGGCAATAAATTTAAGTGGCCTGGATATTTCTACTGCCGTTGTACCACCAGCCCTGCCGCTCAATGCTGAGAAAACGGAGTACGTTAAAAACGTTCTGGCCCGCATTAGCCAATAAATTCTAAGAGAGCAATGTCAATGAACACAAACCCTGTACTCAAACTAAATGATAAAGATGATGTCGTCATCGCCAGACAACCGGTCGCCGCCGGTACCTGGCTTCCTGAAGAACAATTGAAAACCCTCAGCGATATCCCCGCCGGTCATAAAATTGCCATTCGTGATATTGCCGCAGGTGAAGCGGTAAAACGCTACGGACAGATTATCGGGTTTGCTACCCAGTCTATTCGTCGTGGTGAGCATATTCATATGCAAAACCTCGGCATGGGCGATTTTGAGCGCGAGTATGGTTGGGGAGAAGACTGTCATACCCTGCCGCCTGCCGGGCACCAGGATACATTTATGGGCATACGCCGGGCCGATGGACGGGCAGCAACCCGCAACTACATTGGCGTACTGAGCTCAGTTAACTGCAGCGCTACCGTTGTCAAAGCCATTGAAGATCACTTTCGGCTTCATGGTCTCGGCGACTATCCCAACGTGGATGGCGTTGTCGCGCTACCGCAAAGTTTTGGTTGCGCCATTGGTTCAAAAAGCGAATCGATGGAGGTCATGCGTCGAACCATGGCGGGTTATGCCACTCATGTCAATTTTGCTGGCGTGATCATCATTGGTCTCGGATGTGAATCCAGCCAAATCAAAGACATGATGAACGCCCATGGCTTAAGCGATGGGCCCATGCTGCACAGCTTCACGATTCAGGAGATCGGCGGTACCCGCCATGCTATTGCCAGGGGCATTGAGCTCATCAACGAAATGCTGCCGCAGGCAAACCAGGTACAACGGGAGCCGATTCCAGCAGCAGAAATCATTCTGGCCCTTGAATGTGGGGGGTCAGATAGCTATTCCGGTATCTCTGCCAATCCCGCGCTCGGTTACGCGGTTGATAAACTGGTGCAGCAAGGGGGTACCGCAATCCTCTCGGAAACGTCAGAGATCTATGGTGCTGAACATCTCCTGACCCGCCGCGCCGTCAGTCGTGAAGTCGGTGAAAAACTCATCGCTCGTATTCATTGGTGGGAAGATTATTGTCGCCGTACCGGGAGCGAGATGAACAATAACCCCTCAGCGGGTAATAAAGTTGGTGGACTGACCACCATCCTGGAAAAATCGCTTGGGGGAATTGCTAAGGCAGGAACCACAAATTTAACCGCTGTTTATGAATATGCCGAACCGGTAACGGAAAAAGGATTCGTATTTATGGATACTCCCGGGTATGACCCCATTGCGGTCACCGGGCAAATTGCCGGAGGCGCAAACCTGCTGTGCTTCACGACTGGCCGCGGTTCTGCGTTTGGCTCTAAACCCACCCCAAGCCTGAAACTCGCCACCAACAACGCCTTATGGCAACGCCAGCAGGAAGATATGGATATTAATTGCGGCACCATTGTTGAAGGTGAAGAGACAATTGCACAGGTCGGTGAACGTTTATATCAAATGATCCTTGAAATGGCATCCGGGAAAAAAACAAAAAGCGAAGAGTTTGGTTATGGTAGCCAGGAGTTTGTTCCCTGGACTATCGGTTCCATTATGTAAGTTACCCTGATAATTATAATACCTCGTATCGCCATGCTCATTATTGGGCATGGCAAGGAGCATCTATGTCTCATGTCAATGTCCATACTGAAGAAGAAAAGCTCAAAGCGACAACGGTAAGATGGCGAATATTTATTGTCATGCTTATTCTGGGAGCAATTAACTATATTGACCGCACCTCTTTATCCATTGCTATGCCCTATATTACCGATGAATTCGGCATTACCGACACGCGTGTGGTTGGTGTTATTCACAGTGCATTCTTCTGGGCCTATGCGCTCATGCAAATACCCAGCGGGGTCATTGCTGATAAATTTAAAGCCCGAAATATTATTGCTATCGCCACAATTTTATGGGGTGCATTTCAGGCTATCGCCGCCCTCTGTCATTCTATTTTTACCCTCTCAATTTCACGCATTGGGCTGGGTATCGCCGAGTCCCCCATTATGCCCGCGGGCGCAAAACTGATGGGGACCTGGCTGACCCCGACTGAACGCGGCCGCGGTTCAATGCTGCTGGATGGCGGTGCGCCGTTAGGTACCGCACTGGGTGCCGTAATCATTGCCGGACTTATTGCTCAGTTTGATTCCTGGCGGATGGCCTTCATCATTGCCGGGGTGGGGACTATCGCTATAGGTTTTCTTGCCTGGTGGTATATTCGTACCTATCCTTCTGAACACCCTGGGATTAACAAAGCTGAACTGGATCATATTACTGAAGCCAATGGAGATTCCACCTCTGGTAAAAAATATCGTCTCGCTGATATCAAACCTTATTTAAAACAACGTAATGTTATTGCGTTAATTTGTGGGTGGGTTTGCTATAGCTTTGTCTTCTATGGTCTCATGACCTGGCTCCCGTTATATTTCCAGGCTACCTACGGCTTCGATATTAAGTCTATGGGTGGCGCCATGGCGATTATTTTCCTGCTGTGTTTTGTCGGCCAACTAACCGGGGGCTACATCATGGATAAATGGCGCAGTAAAGGCGGTAAAACCAGCCGCGTTATGCATACCATGCTGTCGATTTCAGCCATTACTGCTGGCATAGGAATATTTCTTTGCGCGCAAAGCAGTACGCCAGGCGTCGCGATTACGCTTCTCACTATCGCCCTGTTCCCCCTGCGCTGGGCAAGCGTTTACTGGTCTATTCCGGGCCTTCTCGGCGCTCAATCCGTAGCAGGGACTATCTGCGGCACCATGAACTTTACCAGCAATCTGTTCGCCGCCATCCTGCCGATTTTTATCGGTTTCCTTGTGCAATTCACCGGTAATTATTATGCCGCAATGATGTTCTTCGCCCTCGCAGCGGTGGGGTATCTGGTTTGCTCTTTGAGCATCAATTTCGATAAGAAAATGGAAATTTCAGAGCAGTAACTCTCTCATCCACGGCCTGGCAACAGGCCGTTTTATCCATCAGGAATGCTTGATGTTCAATCTACAAAACTATATTGCCGTGGACTGGGGTAGCAGCAATCTGCGCCTGTGGCTATTTCAGCAAGGTGAAGCGATCTGGACTTATCATAGTCGCGAAGGGGTAACCCACCAACGACCGGGCGCGTTTAAAGAGCTCTGGCTCACCATCCTCTCACGGTGTCCGCATCCCCTGGCCCCTGACACCATTGTCATCATGAGCGGCATGATCGGTAGTAATCTCGGCTGGCTTGCCGTGCCCTATATTCCCTGTCCGACATCCGTTTCAGCGCTCTCCTCAAACCTGACGCCGGTCGAAAATGCCGGGCCTCTACCGGTGTGGATTGTCCCCGGGCTCCAGCTCAACGGCCCGGAACATTTCAACGTGATGCGTGGAGAGGAAACGCAACTCCTGGGCGCACTGAATGTAGAGGAGTGGTATGTCTTTCCCGGCACCCACAGCAAATGGGTACGCATGGAGAGGGAGCGCATCGGTGATTTTCAAACCATCATGACCGGGGAGTTCTTTCACTTGCTAAGCCACTACTCCGTGCTGTCCCAGCCACAAGACGGGCATCGGGAAGATCACCAGGCATTTCTTGATGGCGCACGGCTGGGAGCACAAGAGTGCTGCCTGTCGCGAGGAACCTTTGCGCTGCGCGCACGTATGCTCTGCGGCGCCCTGCCTTCTGACGCTCTGCATAGCGCCCTCTCTGGACTGCTGATTGGTCACGAAGTCGCCCGGATGTACGAGCAATACGCCATTTCATCCACGGAAAGCGTAGTTCTGGTCGGTAACGATGCGCTACTGGCGCGATACCAAAGCGTTTTTACCCTTTTTGGCCTCACCTGTCGCCCCTTCAGCGGTGAAGCGGCCTTTCTTAACGGCATCAGGAGACTTCTTCATGACCACATCTGACTCTCTTCCTCTGGTCGCCATCCTGCGCGGGGTAACCCCAGATGATGTACTGGTGCACATGGCGGAACTGTATCGTGCGGGTTTTACGCAGGTAGAGATCCCGCTTAATTCCCCCAACTGGCAACAAAGTATTGTGCTTGCCGTAAAACATTACGGCGACCGGATGCGAATCGGCGCCGGTACGGTAACCACCCCGCGAGAGGTCGCCATACTAAAAGAGGCGGGCTGCGAATTTATCCTTACACCCAATACCGATATCTCCGTCATCAAGGCCGCGACATCTGCGGGAATGGCCACCTGCATCGGCTGTCTGACGGCCAGCGAGGCGTTGACCGCCCTCAGGCATGGCGCCAGCATGCTGAAGATCTTCCCTGCAGGCGATGTCGGGCCTGGCTACATTCGCTCGCTTCGGGCAATACTGCCGTCGAACACCCGACTGTACGCTGTGGGTGGCATCACCGCGACAAATCTCGCAGATTATCTCCGGGCCGGTTGCGAAGGGGCAGGATTAGGGAGCGATCTGTATCGTGCTGAACAGTCCCAGGCGGAAACCGCGGAAAAAGCGCAACGCTTCATCCAGGCCTGGCGCGCCTGGCAGGCCTGAAATAAAAAAGCCCGGCATAAATGCCGGGCAACGTTACCCATACTCATCACTCAGGCATTCTGCAGGATGGGTTTCTTTTTCTCGCGACGAATTTTACGTTCTTCAAAGACCGCGACGATGGCCATCAGGCAGATACAGCCGATAGCTGCCGCATCCAGAGCCGCAAAGGTACCCGCCCAGCCAGTCAGGCCAAAGACCGGCGTGCCGTCGGCAATCATCCCCAGTCCCAGTTTGGCAAAGCTGTCGCCTATCAGATAAGCGAAGGTGCCTTTGATACCGTCCGCCGCGCCGATGGCTTTTTTCGGGACGAAGCCCACCGCCGCCACGCCGATCAGCAGCTGCGGGCCAAAGACCAGGAAGCCTAAGGCAAACAGCGACATCAGATAGACATACTGGTTGCTGGCATGCTGGTAAACACCCAGAGTGGCGATGATTAACGCCAGCGCGATACAGGCCACCAGCGCACGACGGCCGTTCGCCAGATCCGACAGCCAACCCCACAGCAGCGTGCCGACCAGCGCCCCGACTTCAAACAGGGTAAAGCCCTGAATCGCCACCTCTTTGGAAAGCTTCAGCTCCTGGAAGGCATAGACCGTCGACCACTGATCGATACCGATGCGCACCACATAGAGGAAGATGTTGGAGAAGCACAGCAGCCAGATGACTTTGTTTTTCAGGACATACTCGACGAAAATCTGCCATTTGGTCATGGCGTTCTCTTCCGTCTCTTTATCCTCTTCGCTGATCTCTTCGCCAAACAGCTCTTCCGCGTTACCGAGGCCGTAAGATTCCGGAGAGTCGCTACCAAAACGCAGACCGATAAAACCGACAATCAGCGCAATAATCGACGGGAAGATGAACATGCCGATGACGTGGCCGTCGAACAAATAGTTCGCGCCAAACAGCGCCACGCCCGCAGCGCCCGCGCCGCCGAGGTTGTGAGAGATATTCCAGAAGCCGAGGAAGGTGCCGCGCTTACGACGTGGCGTCCATTTGGTAATGGTCGAATAGCTACACGAACCGCCGGTGCTCTGGAAGAAACCGCTCAGCGCATAGAAGGCGATCATCAGGAACAGACTGGTTGAACCGGCCCCCATACTGGCGCTAAAGCCGAGCATACAGATGGCGGAGAGGATCAGCATAAACGGCAGGAACTGCTTGGTGTTTTTACCGTCTGCGTAGTAAGACACCAGCGTTTTACCCACGCCGTAGGTGATCGAGAAGCCAAGGCCAATCATCCCCAGCTGGGTCATGCTCAACCCGTAGGTGGAGATCATATCGTTCTGGGCGATGTTAAAGTTTTTGCGGATCAGATACATCGTCAGGTAGCCAATAAAGACCACCAGATAGGACTGCATGAACGGTTTGAACCACATTTTACGCCGCACATCGAGCGGCAGATCCAGGGTCGGCTTGCGCACCTGGTTTAGAAAGGCCAGCATAGGACACTCCGGGCTAATTTTTATACCTGCGAATGGCAGGCATTGTAAAAAGCCGCGCTGCGACTGGCCTGAGACAGTGTCCAGGCGGAACCGGGAAAATTTCTTAGTTTTGCCTCACTCGGGGTAAAAAGGAGAGACAGGTCACGCTTCGCTGGCGGTTCTTGGCGTCTGAGCATTTAAAAATGGCAGCAGCAGCAGCGCGGAAATGCCGGCGGCAATAGCGATGACCACGAAAAAACCGCTCCAGTGCCAGATTTCCATAACCTGCGCCAGCGGCCAGCCGGACAGCGACGCCCCGAGATAGGCAAACAGCCCGACAAATCCGGTTGCCGCGCCCGCTGCTTCTTTATGGGAACACTCCGCCGCCGCCATGCCAATCAGCATCTGGGGGCCAAACACAAAGAAACCGGTGGTAAAGAAGCAGGCCGCCTGCATCACATAGCTGGCGAAAGGCATCAGCCACAAACCGCCGACCGAGAGCAAAATACCGGCGGCGAAAATCAGGTTCATCGGTCCACGGTTGCCGTTAAACAGCTTATCCGAGCCCCATCCCGCCACCAGCGCGCCAATAAAACCACCCAGTTCGAACATCGTTACCGCCGAATTAGCGGTCACCAGATCGACGCCCAGCGTCTCCGACATATACAGGTTGCCCCAGTCGTTAATCGCCGCCCGCACCACGTATACCAGCACGTAGCACAGCGACAGCAGCCAGATATAGGGATTGAGCAGTACGTATTTGGTAAGAATCTCTTTGCGCGTCAGACCCGCCCCCTCCTGCTGCTGGGCAATCTCCAGCTCGTCATGCCGCCAGTCGCCCACCGCAGGCAGCCCGACGACCTGCGGCCGGTCGCGCAGTCGCCAGCAGAGGAACAGCCCGGCGAGAATCGCCAGCATCCCGGCAATCATCATCCCGGTACGCCAGCCGTAGTGTAGCGCCGCCGCGCCGACCACCATCGGAATCAGCGCCCCGCCGACGTTATGCGCGGTATTCCACAATGCCCACCAGCCGCCGCGCTCGGTTCGCGAATACCAGGCCGTCAGCAGACGGGCGCACACCGGCGACCCCCAGCCCTGGAAAAAGGCGTTCAGCGCCCACAGCAGGGCGAACGCCCATAGCGAGGTGGAGAAGCCAAACAGAATATTGACCACGCCGGTGGCGATAAGGCCCAGCCCCATAAAATAACGGGCGTTGGAACGGTCGCTGACGATGCCGGAGAAAAACTTCGACAGCCCGTAGGTGATGTAAAACAGCGTCGCCAGCAGGCCAATATCGCTGCGGGTCAGGACGTTGCTGGCGAGAATTTCCGGCACCGCGGCGTTAAAGCTTTTGCGCGTGAAATAAAACAGGGCATAGCCCAGCCAGATGGTCAGCAGAATATGACGCCGCCAGTAGCGATAACGCTCATCCAGCGCCTGCTTATCGGTAACCGGCGCGGCATCGGGCGGGGATTTCAGAAAGCTCAGCATCATGACTCCTCAAACATAACGGCGCGGCAGGCTGACGCAGACACGGGTGCCGTGCGTGCAGGAGATAGTGAGCGTACCGCCCAGCGCCGTCACGCGTTCGCGCATACCGGTCAGGCCAAAGCCCTGCTGCCCGGTACCCGGCGGCAGCCCGCAGCCATCATCCTCAAGTACCAGCATCAGCCGTTGATCCTGCTGCCAGCCCTGCAGCGTCACCGCGCTGGCGCTGGCATGTTTGACGATATTATTCAGCCCTTCCTGACAGACGCGGAACAGCGTCACGCGCTGGTTTTCGCTCAAGGCGGCCTCATCAATGCGCCAGTCGAGATGGCTGATGATCCCACGATCTTCCAGTTCCATTTCGCGCATCAGCGAACGTACCGCCTGTTCAAGGGTCAGATCGTCGAGCTGACGCGGGCGCAGACGACCCAGCAGCCGACGAACCGAGTCGTAAACCCCTAGCGAAAGCTGCTCAATCAGCTGACCGCTCTGTTTCACGCCGCCGTTTTCCGGCGCCAGACGCTGCACAATCCCGGCCTGGGTGCGAATCGCGGTGATGGTCTGGCCAATATCATCATGCAGCTCGCGCGCCACGTCCCGGCGCACGCTCTCTTCCGTTTCCAGCAGCCGCTCCGCCAGCCGCCGGTTACGCGCCAGCTCGCTTTGCAGCGACTGGTTCAGCTCGCGCAGACGCTGAATTCCGGCGCCAAGCAGCAGCCCGGTCAGGCTCTGCGCCAGCAGTGAGAGCAGCAAATCCACCGGATGATCGTGCCAGGTCTGGCTGGCGATTAACGCGATAGCGTTCATCAGCGCGGCGATCAGCGCCCCCTGCCAGCCGTAATGCCAGGCTAAAGCGATGATCGGCAGCGCCAGGCAGAAAGGGGTAAAACGCGAGAGCTCGGCGGGCAGTCCCAGCTGTAGCCAGAGGCTGACGGTAAACAGCAGCAGATACCAGATAAGATGCCGCCCTCGCCAGTTGACCGGCTGTGAAACCAGCGATGGCCCCAGCGGTCGCCAGACGGTGCTGGTGAGATAGTGCCAGATAACCAGGCAGGTCGGGGCCAGCGTCAGGCCGCCGGTTAACGTCAACAGCAGCGCGTTCAGTCCGTCGCTCCCTTCGCTCATCCACGGCAGTGATTGCAGCAGCGCGGCGGCAATCAGCGCCCCGCCCTGACGCAGCAATGTGAGCCAGTCGCGCTGGTGACGATAGCGTGAAATGAGCGCCACCGGCAGCAGCGCCAGCACGCTACCGATCATCAATATTATCGGATGCGCCAGCGCCACTTCCTGCGCCAGCCAGAAGATCAACAGCCATTCAGCGCCCAGTAACACCGGCCAGTAGCCGCGCGGACACTGCAGCATCAAACCCAGCCGCAGGCCAAAGGGGAACAGCAGGACGGCAAGATCCGGTCGTTCGACCAGGTGCAGGCTGATGCTCCACAGGCAGAACCACGCGGCGGAGAAAATACAGAAGCAGCCAGCCACCGAAAGCAGCCGGGAGAGGAACGGTCTCATTGCCAGCTATCGAACATACGCCGCGCCAGCTCAACATCGTTGCTGACGCCCAGCTTTTCCAGCAGATTGGCGCGATGCACGTGTACGGTTTTTGGCGACAATGCCAGCTCAGCGGCGATCTCTTTCACCGCCATCCCCTGCGCCAGCTTTTCTGCGACCTGCCGCTCGCGGCGGGTGAGCGGATCCTGGCGGCCTGCCGCCAGCTTCATGGCGATGTCCGGCGTCAGGTAACAACCGCCGGCCACCACCGTTCTGACCGCGGCGATCAGCTCATCCGGGCTACAGCGTTTGGAGAGAAAACCGCGGGCGCCGGCATTCAGCGCCTGTTCCACCAGCGCCGGACTGTCGTGAACAGAGAGCATGATGGTCGCCATGCCTTTAGGCAACTGGCTGAGCAGCTCAAGTCCTGACATATCCGGCATCGAAATATCACAAATACAGACCTGTACGCCGCGCCCGGGCAGCCCCGCCAGCGCTTCGCGGGCGGAACCAAATTCGGCAACCACCTGAAAGTCGGCTTCCAGCCCCAGCAGCTGCGCAAAACCGGAGCGGACGATAAGATGATCGTCGATAAGGGCAATGGTGGTCATGGCGTTTCCTGGCGGGTTAAAAAACGCGCTTACCTTAACGATATAAACGGCATCCTTCAAGCGGCGTCTGCGCTGGTGACATCTGCTTCCCCCAGCCACTGACTTAAGTCAGTAACCGGGGATTCTCAGACTTGCCGCCTTGACGCCACTTGAATGATTTTGTTTATCGCGCGTTGTTGTTCAATCCTTGAGCAGGATTATCCGCCTCAGGCGATACCGGTGGTCACCGTGAAGGTCCGGGTTTGCTGCGGCGCCAGTGAAATCAGGCTGCCATTACGCTGAGCCGCCAGGAATCCCTCGGGCCGACAGGTGGCAGGCAGCGCGAAAGCAGCAACCTGCTGATCGCCGTTATAGAGGATCCAGCGGGTAACATAATTGAACTCGGTGCTGGAGAACCGCGTGACAAACGTGGTGCCATCCGGCGCTATCATGCGAAATTCCGGGCTATCGGTGTAGCGATCCAGCTGATCGGCAAAAAAGACGATTTCCGGGTCGTAATATTGAGGCTCACACAACGCGGTCAGCGAGGCTTCGCCTTGCAGGAGACGCTGATTGAACGCCAGCCACGATTCCGTCGGCTGCACGTGGGCAGGTACCGATTCGCGCAGCGAGAGCGCTTCGTCAGGGATATTCTGGCTGAAGGTCGCCTGCGCCACATAGGCATAGTTCATATGGCACATGTACTGCAGCGGCATGGCGACAGAGGCAAGATTGGTCACCGCCATCTGGATATCAAACAGCGCGCTGGCTCGCCGTAAGGCCACCGTCGGCCGCGCCTCATAGTGATGACCAAAGCCCATCACGTATTCATAGCGCCCCGCCACGCGCAGGCAGTCTGCCTCCAGTTCAAGCCAGGCTTCATCCATGGCCGCACAGGCCATTTCACCATGCAGCGGGTGAGTATCCTGCGGCGACGGACAGCCGTTCGCCAACAGCCCTGAGTGGAAAGCGAAACAGCCATAGGTGGCCACCACCTCCGCTGCCGGCTTCGGCTCGCTGAACATATTGCGCATGGTCAGATCGCGGCCATCAAACTCAGCATCCCAGATCATTTGCCCCAGCCAGGGCAAAATCACCAGATAACCGCGCGCGTTTTCCACCCGCAGCCCCTCTACGCCGCTGGCATAGCGGAAAGCCGTCACCGTGAAGTCATCATTCGCCAGCAGCGTGCGCGGTTGCTCGCTAAAGAGCTGGCGCCATAAAGGTAAGCGTGTCGTCATGATCGTTCTCCTCAGGATGCCGTCGCTTCAGTCAGCGCCCGGCGGACTTTGCATTCGCGCCAGAAATAGATGCCGACATAGATGAAGCACAGCATCGGTACCAGGAAAGAGACCTGCAGCGAGTGGAACATATCGGCGACAAAGCCCTGAATCGCAGGGACGACGGCGGCACCAATAATCGCCATCACAATGACCGCACCGGCCATTTCAGTGTGTTCGTTATCCACCGTATCGAGCGTACCGGCATAGATGGTTGCCCAGCACGGTCCGAACAGCACGCTCACCAGCACCGCCACGTAGACCGCGCTAAAGCTCGGCGCCAGCGCCACATACGCAAGGAACAGTGCGCCGATAACCGAGTAGAGAATCAGCACCTTTTCCGGCGTGAAGCGGGTCATTAAAATGTTGGCGATAAACTTGCCAATAAAGAAGCAGGCAAAGCTGTAGACCATAAACGTTGAGGCATCACGCTCGTTGATATCACCCAACTCCAGCGCAAGGCGAATGGTGAACGACCAGACGGTAACCTGCATACCGACATACAGGAACTGGGCGGCAATTCCGCGACGAAAACGTGCGTTGGTAGCCAGGTAGCGCAGCGTGTCGGCCGCCGACGGGCGTTTATGGTTCGCCGTCTGCGCAACTTTACAGGTCGGGAAGCGCGTCAGCAGGAACAGCACCATGACCACCACCAGCACCATGATCATGTACTTGTAAGGCTCAAGGGTGTTTTCCAGCATCAGGACTTTAAAGTTATGGATCTGCTCGGCATTCATGCCGGCCATCTGTTTTTCCAGACTTTCGCCATCGGAAAAGACCAGATATTTACCCAGCAAAATACCGGCTGCCGCGCCAATCGGATAAAAGGTCTGGCTGATGTTCAGGCGCAGCGTGGCATGGCTTTTCGGGCCGATCATCGAACTGTAGGTGTTCGCTGCCGTCTCAAGAAAGCTCAGGCCGATAGCAATCGCAAAAATCGCGGCCAGGAACATGGTGTAGGTTGCCATGTGCGAAGCCGGGAAAAAGAGCGTGCAGCCGACGATATACAGCGTCAGCCCGGTGAGAATAGCAACCTTATAGCTGGTATTTTTAATCACTAACGACGCCGGAATCGCAATTAAAAAATAACCGCCATAAAATGCGCTCTGGACCAGCGCGGAGGCAAAGTTACTTAATGCAAACACGCTTTTAAACTGCGTAATTAAAATATCATTTAAGGCCGCAGCACATCCCCATAAAGGGAATAAGCAGGATAACAAAATAAACTGGAACAGAGGTGTTTTGTTCAGATAGCCGTCAGGCATCTGAATGATGTTTTTATCGTTCATAGTGCTACCTTTTACAGTGCAGAGTGATTATTCGTTTAACGACAGATATTCATTAAACTGCTCGATACTGGGATAAGACGATTGCGTACCTTTCCCCGTGACGCTAAAGGCGGCAAAGAGAGCGGCTTTTTTCATGGCGGATTCAACATCTCCGCTCTGGACGTAATAGTGAGCAAAACAACCGATAAAGGCATCGCCTGCGCCGCTGGTATCTACCGCGCTGACTTTAAATGCCGGGACATGCACTTCCTGAGTGCGCGTCATCCACAACGCGCCCTTCTCACCCATGGTCACAATAATATTGTTGAGGCCTTTTTCAACGAGGCTGCGGGCGGCGGCACGAATATTATCGTAAGTATCAACAGGCAGGCCGGTTAATATTTCCAGCTCGGTCTCATTGGGAACAAAGAAATCACATTTACAGGCATAAGACATATCTAATTCGCGCAACGCGGGCGCCGGATTTAATAACACTTCAATACCGTGCTTTTTACCAAATTCGATAGCGTGGTAAACCGTTTCCAGTTGAACCTCAAGCTGCAACACAATCAGCTGGCATTTTTTTAAATCCTCGGCGGCGCGATCGATATCTTCAGGAGAGAGGAACTTGTTGGCGCCTTTAATAATAAGAATGCTGTTGCTGGAGTTGGCATTCACAAAGATCGGCGCCACGCCGCTGCTGGTACAGGGGACTTTCTCAACATAAGTGGTATTGATGCCCCAGGACTCAAGATTGCGAATCGTGTTATCCGCAAAGATGTCATCTCCCACCTTGGTCAACATCAGCACTTTCGAATTAAGCTTAGCGGCGGCAACGGCCTGGTTGGCCCCTTTCCCGCCGCAGCCAATTTTGAACGCCGGCGCCTCAAGGGTTTCCCCCTCTTTCGGCATCTGGTTGGTATAGGTGATGAGGTCCACCATGTTGGAGCCAATAACCGCGATATCCATTTTACTACCTCTCAGAAACAATCACACAACAATGATATTATCGTAACATTATCATGTTACTTTAGTACCATTTGTGACCATGATCGCGATTGCAGTATCATTTCTTGTTTATTTATCATCCAGGAAAATGTGGGCAATCGAGAGGGAAAGAAAAATAAAAATCAAAAACAACAAGATAAGAAACTGAAAATAAAGAGATTATATTAATAAAAACGAGATCGGTCAGACTTTTAATTCTCAAGGGGCCGCAGTATAGTAATGTGAATGCATAATGTTTCAGCAGGGACAAAAATGTTACCAAAGGAACATTTGCCAAATGAATTGCGGAGAGTGTGAATGGAGACCAAGCAAAAAGAACGTATACGTCGTCTGATGGAACTGCTGAAGAAAACCGACCGAATCCATCTTAAAGACGCCGCGCGTATGCTGGAGGTCTCTGTGATGACGATTCGTCGGGATCTCAGCCAGGAAAACGACGAACCGCTGCCGCTCACGCTATTAGGCGGCTACGTGGTGATGGTCAACAAACCCTCATCGCCTTCCGTCACGCCAGCGCTGGCGACAAAACCGGCCCATCATCGCGACGAACTGCCCATTGCCATCCTCGCCGCCGGCCTGGTCAGCGAAAACGACCTGGTCTTTTTTGATAACGGCAGCGAAATGCCGCTGGTCATCAATATGATCCCCGATGACATTACCTTTACCGGTATTTGCTATTCACATCGGGTGTTTATGGCCTTAAATGAAAAGCCCAATGCCACCGCCATCTTATGCGGTGGCACCTATCGGGCGAAGAGCGATGCCTTCTACGATACCGGCAACCCTTCGGCGCTGGATTCACTCAATCCGCGTAAAGTGTTTATCTCCGCCAGCGGCGTTCACGAACATTTTGGCGTCAGCTGGTTTAACCCCGACGACCTCGCCACGAAACGTAAAGCGATGGATCGCGGCCTGCGGAAAATCCTGCTCGCGCGCTACGCGCTGTTCGACGATGTTGCGCCTGCCAGTATTGCGCCGCTGCCGGCATTTGATGTGCTGATCAGCGATCGCCCGTTACCGGCAGACTATGCCACGCACTGCCGGAACGGGTCGGTAAAAGTCATCACGCCGGACTCTGAAAGCGAATAACTGAGCGTCATCCCACCAGGCGTAGATTGTTGTAGCCAGTCTGGACGCGGACAGCGCGGAAAAACCAGAGCGTACACGCAGTACGTGCACTGCCCATGGCCAAAATGGCAAATAAAATAGCCTGATGGGGCAGGCTCTTACTCAAAGAAGACGGCAATTTTATTAAACATGGAAGGATCGGACTGATTACGCGCCACCTTCTCCACATCTTCCAGTTTTTCAATCTGACTGATCATCTGCCCCAGCCGCTGGTCATCGTTCACCAGCAGCCAGATGCGGCTGTGGTTGCTGTTCTGAATCGGCAAACAGAGAATGCCTTCCACGTTGAACGCGCGGCGGGCAAACAGGCCACAAACGTGGGTCATCACTCCCGGATGGTTGCGAACGGTGAGTTCCAGAATAACGTTGTCATGAGTCTGCTGTTGCATGGTTTATTCCCCCACCATTTCTGTATTTGCCGCTCCCGGCGGAACCATCGGATAGACTTTTTCTTCCGCATCAATACGCACATGAATCAGCGCCGGACCGGGACGATCGATGATCGCCTGCAGCGCCGCCTGCGGGTCAGCTTCGTGATTTAAATCGCAGGTTTGCAGACCAAATCCGGCGGCGATCTGCATAAAGTTAATCATTCCGGGATAGGTGGCAGCAAATACCCCCTGCTGATAGAACAGGCTCTGTTGCTGATAGACCAGCCCCAACGCTTCGTTATTCATCAGGATGATTTTCACATCCAGCTGGTTTTCTGCCGCGGTGGCCATCTCCTGAATGTTCATCATCAGGCTGCCGTCACCGGAGAAGCAGATGACTTTGCGCTGTGGATTAGCCAGCGCCGCTCCGACCGCTGCCGGCAGACCGAATCCCATGGTTCCCAGCCCGCCGGAAGTCAGCCATTGACGCGGGCGATTCAGCGGATAAGCCTGCGCGACCCACATCTGATGCTGACCGACATCGGTGGTGACGATCGCCTCATCATTGACGCAGGCGGCAACGGCGTTGATCAGGCCGTAATGGGTGAGCGGGTCGCTCTCCTGCGGAATCGGGGACGGAAACTCACGCTGCAGATCCGCCACCATCTGGCGCCACTCGTCGCGCGGCTGGGCGGCGACCTGCGGCGTCAGCTGCGCCAGAACGTCGGCCACATCCCCTTGAATCGCCACGTGCGGCTGCTTGATTTTACCCAGTTCGGAACGGTCGATATCAACGTGAATAATTTTCGCGTTCGGGCAGAACTGCTCGGTTTTACCAATCGCCCGGTCATCAAAACGCGCGCCTAAAACAACCAGTAAATCCGCTTCTTGCAGAATAAAGTTGGTGCTGCGCGCGCCGTGCATACCCAGCATGCCCAGCGATAGCGGATGCGCCTTCGGCAGCATCCCTAGCGCCATCAGGGTCATGGTGGTAGGCAGGTTCGCTTTTTCCGCCAGCGCACGCACCTGCTCAGGGGCGTTAATCACGCCGCCGCCCAGATAAAGTACCGGGCGCTTAGCCGCATTGATCATGGCGGCCGCGTCGTGGACGCTGGCGCTGTCAAATGTCGGCGGTGCGGTGCGCGCACCCGGCTCCGGTAACGCCTCCAGCTCGATGGTCGCCGTCTGCACATCCTTAGGAATATCTATCCACACCGGACCCGGGCGGCCGGACTGGGCGATGCGAAAAGCATCGCTCATCACCTGCGGCAGTTCAGCAATATCGCGGACCAGGTAGTTATGTTTGGTGATGGGGATAGAGATACCGTAGGTGTCGACTTCCTGGAACGCATCGGTCCCGATCATCGATGCCGGAACCTGGCCGGTAATGCACACCAGCGGAATCGAGTCCAGACGCGCATCGGCGATGGCGGTGATCAGGTTGGTGGCGCCCGGGCCGCTACAGGCCATACAGACCGCCGGTTTGCCCTCGGTACGCGCCATCCCCTGAGCGATAAAGCCCGCGCCCTGCTCGTGACGCGCCAGAACGTGGCGAATCTGCGTGCTTTGGCTTAATGCGTCATAGATGGGAAGGATAGAGCCGCCCGGGATGCCCGCAACGGTCGTGATCCCCTGGCGTTCCAGTAAATGAATAACTAACTGTGCGCCGGTAAAGCGCATTTTTTCTGATGTTGTGCCCGAACTTGCCATGCTCCAGTCCTTTTATTTTGAGCCGACTTACCGGGCGAGTGTCGAAAAAAAACCCCGCTCGGTTTGCGCCGGCGGGGTTTGGAATCGTGTTGTTCCGGACCCTACGGCGCATTGCCGACGACGACCACCACACGCACGACGACCACCGCGGCAGGCGCGGTTTTTAGTAGAGTCGAAGTCAGAATGGAAGCGTTCATTAGGGACCTGTTGTGTCGAAAATTTAACTGAATTTATACAAACACAGCCGCCGCCATTAAACAACGGATTTATTTTCATCCACGAGGATTTGTGTGAAGGATCACAATTTCTTACCGGTCGAAAAAAACAAAAAACCCCGCCGGAGCGAGGTTTTTCTCAGCATGTTTACGGCTGGTAACCGCAAGTACACTGTATTACGTCAACGCTGAAAGTATACGCGCGCGCAGGCGTTCACGCAATTTTCACCCCGGTTTTTACCAAAGTAGAGTATGGATGGCGAGCGCAATTTTGTCGAGAAAATACTGTTTATATATACAGTATTTGTTTATACTGAAAACGTTCACATTGTGTCATTCGGGGCCGCATGTATCACCGGCGCAATAAAGTCCTGGCTGAAACGGGTGGTGCCGTCAGCGCCTTAACCCCGAGAGAGCACACTGTGTTACGTCAACAAATACGCTAATGTCTTCTGGGCACGGCAACGTGTCCCGGTAGTCGGCGTATACCCTGGCTGGCAACAGGCGGCGGAAAGGTACGCCAGCCGGTCGTGCTCCTGTACCAGAGGAGACGCGTATGGGTGCCATGGATATTATTGTTCTTATCCTGAAACTCATGGTTGCCGTGTTGCAACTGCTTGATGCTGTCCTGAAACAGCTGCGCTGATTCAGGTTCAAGTCGCACCTGAGAGGGGCGGGAAACCGCCCCTCTACAGGCGGTTCCCATTAACCTTATGCTGACTTGCTGGAGAAAATCATGCCACCGCTGTTGATTGCCGCCACGACCCCCGACGACCCCGGGTTTCTGGCTTTGCGCAGTGAAAGCCTCGCCCAACATTTCAATATGCTGCGCCGCCTGGCGGAGAACTGGCAAAGCGGGAAAAACCGCTTTAGTGCGCCGGGTGAAAAACTGCTGGGTGCCTTTGTCGGCGGGCAGCTGGTGGGAATTTGCGGGCTGAATGTTGACCCCTTCAGCCCGCAGCTGCGAACCGGGCGCATCCGCCATTTATACATCAGCGATGCCTTTCGTCGGCGGAATATTGGTCAGCAGCTGCTGGTGGCCGTCATCACCCACCCCGGCACCTGGTTTGATTTTCTCAACACTCACGCGCCGCCGTCGGCGTGGCCATTTTATGAATCGCTTGGATTTCGTCCGGTTTATGATGAGCCGCGGGTCACTCATCGCCTGTTCTGCTCACTTTAAGCGCGGCTGGCCGGGTGAAAATGCCCGTGTTACAGTTCCAGGACCCGGCCACTCACCAACACACCTGCCATGACGATAACCGTTTTCTGCGTTCTGCTGTTCGCCGCCCTGCTGCATGCCAGCTGGAATGCTATCGTCAAAGCAAGTGGAGATAAGCTGTACGCGGCGATCGGCGTGAGCGGCTCCGCCGCGCTGACCGCCCTGGTTGCATTGCCTTTCGCGCCGCAGCCCTCCCTGGCCAGCGTGCCGTATCTGGTGCTTTCCAGCGCACTGCAGGTGGTGTACACCGTTCTGGTCGCCAAAACCTACCAGGTCTCCGACATGAGTCAGACCTATCCACTGATGCGCGGCACCGCGCCGCTGCTGGTGGCGGTGATTAGCGTCGCATTCCTCGGCGATACGCTGTCGCCGCTGGCATGGACAGGGATTGGCGTAATTTGTCTGGCGATCCTCGCCATGGCCTGCAACGGCCGGACCCGCTCCGGCTACGGCATCACCCTCGCGCTGATCAACGCCTGTTTTATCGCCGGCTATACGTTGGTTGATGGTACCGGCGTGCGGTTGTCGGATACGGCGCTGGGCTACACGCTATGGTCCTTTTTTATGAACGGCTGCTGTCTGCTGAGCTGGTCGATGATCTACCGGCGCCAGGAAGCCAGCCGCTATCTGCGCCAGCACTGGAAAAAAGGCGCCATCGGCGGCCTGAGTACGATGGGATCATACGGCCTGGCACTGTGGGCGATGACCCAGGCACCGCTGGCAGTGGTGGCCGCGCTGCGAGAAACCTCGATTTTATTCGGCGCCGTCATCGCGTTGGTGCTGCTCAAAGAGAAGCTTATCGCCCTGCGAATCGTCGCCGCCTGCGGCATTGCGGCGGGGGCTATTCTGCTGCGTCTGTCCTAACGCAGAATGGCAACATTTGTTGCCGATTATTGTTTACAAAACCTGCCTGAAATCCCTCTCCAATCATCGTCATATAGTTGTACTGTCATTTTTATGTGGTAGATTCCTCCAGCATTTAAGGGATGTGCCAGTCACATATTCTTCATTTACCTATACTCACAAAGTATTCATCGACATGAAACGGCATAAGAACTTCACTTTGTTGTTGATGCTGGTACTGCTGGTGGCCGTTGGCCAGATGGCGCAGACCATTTATATCCCGGCGATCGCCGACATGGCTATCTCGCTGAACGCCCGTGAAGGGGCCGTGCAGAGCGTAATGGCGGCCTATTTGCTGACCTATGGCGTCTCTCAGCTCTTTTATGGCCCGCTGTCTGACCGCGTAGGAAGACGTCCGGTGATCCTCATCGGGATGTCTATCTTTATGCTGGCGACGCTGGTTGCTATCACCACCCACAGCCTGACGGTGCTGATTATCGCCAGCGCCATCCAGGGTATGGGAACCGGCGTCGGCGGGGTCATGGCGCGCACGCTGCCGCGCGATCTGTATGAAGGTGCCCAGCTCAGGCATGCCAACAGCCTGTTAAATATGGGCATTTTGGTCAGCCCGCTGCTGGCGCCGCTGATTGGCGGTATCCTCAATACGCTGTGGAGCTGGCGCGCCTGCTACGCTTTCCTGCTCATTTTGTGCGCGGGCGTAACCTTTAGCATGGCGCGCTGGATGCCTGAAACCCGTCCGGCTGGCGCACCGCGCTCCCGGCTGGCGACCAGTTACAAAACGCTGTTCGGCAATACCGCGTTCAACTGCTATCTGCTGATGCTGATTGGCGGCCTCGCCGGCATCGCCGTGTTCGAAGCCTGTTCCGGCGTGCTGATGGGCGCCGTGCTGGGCTTAAGCAGCATGGCGGTGAGTATTCTGTTTATTCTGCCCATCCCGGCGGCTTTTTTCGGTGCCTGGTTTGCCGGACGCCCGCATAAACGCTTCCCGACCCTGATGTGGCAATCGGTGATTTGCTGCCTGCTGGCGGGCATTATGATGTGGATCCCTGGCCTGATGGGCATCATGACCGTCTGGACGCTGCTGGTGCCCGCGGCGCTGTTTTTCTTTGGCGCCGGCATGCTGTTTCCGCTGGCGACCAGCGGCGCGATGGAACCCTTCCCGTTCCTCGCCGGGACGGCAGGCGCGCTGGTGGGCGGCCTGCAAAACATCGGCTCCGGCGTCCTGGCCTGGCTCTCGGCGATGATGCCGCAGACCGGTCAAAGCAGCCTGGGGTTATTGATGATGCTCATGGGGCTGCTGATTCTGCTGTGCTGGCTGCCGCTGGCTTCGCGCTTCAGCCGCCCCATGGGGCGTATTTAAGCACCGGAGTCTCCCCGGATAGCGGCCTGCGCCTTATCCCGCGTCCGGGGAAAATCATTGCGCCAGACTTTGTAGCCAGTGAATAAAGGCGTCTATTTTCGGCCACTGGCGCCCCGCTAACGTGGTCACATAGTAGTGCTGGTGGCATTTCAGCGTCATCTCGCCAAAGGGCGCAATCAGCTCTCCGCTCGCCAGACGCTTTTGAACCAGCCGCTTACGCCCCATCGCCACGCCAACATGATTCATGGCAGCAATCACCGCCAAATCTGAGCGATCGAAACCAATACCCGACGATTGCGGCAAGTTAACCCCAAAGTGCTGCGCCCAACTAAACCATTCGTCGGTGCCAGAATCATTGCTCCAGGCCTGGCGATCGTGCAGCAGGGTGCAATGTTGCAGATTGTCGGGATGTTGCTGGAGCTGATGCTGCCGGGCATAGTCCGCCGTGCAAACCGGGACGATAGCTTCATCCATCAGATAATGGTGGGTTAATTGCGATGAAGGCAGATCGTCGAAATAGAGCGCCAGATCGATACCCGCTCGCTGCATATTCACGTTATCGTTACCGGTCAGAACAGTCAGCGATATCGACGGATAACGGCGGGTAAAGTCCCCGAGCGCCGGTACCAGCCAGCACTGGGCGATCGACGGACGTGAGTAGACGGTCAGCGTACCTGACAGCTCCTGGTTTTTGATATCCAGAATCTCCTGGTTCAGACTGTCCAGCGAGGATTTCAGCGCCCAGAACACCCGCCTCCCCTCATGGGTTAACTCCACTTTCCGATGAGAGCGTACAAAAAGCTGAATACCCAGCTCTTCCTCCAGCTGATTCATCCGATGGCTCACTGCGCTGGGGGTCAGCGACAGCTCTTCCGCCGCCAGCGCGAAAGATTCATGCCGTGCGGCGACCTCAAAGGTATACAGCTTTGACAACTGCCAGCCGTTGAGCAGCCGGTTGCCTATCTCTTTAGCGACATCCATCGTTCGGTTCCCCTGATTTTTTACCGCTGATTGTAAGAAAAATGGTCACCCGACATGGGTTTAAAGATGAAAAAAAGTGACTCATAACGCAAATAAAAGCCATTTTTAGACTTTAATCACCATTTTGATTCAATCTAATTCACCTTAAGCGCCATTTATATCGTTTGTCAGCCGGTGTCGTTTTTCTGTTCAATAACCCCATCTTATTCACGGGCGAGGTGGGGTATGGAATCTCAGATTTGGGTTGTGAGCACGTTATTAATCAGCATTGTGTTGATTGTTTTGACTATCGTAAAACTGAAATTTCACCCCTTTCTGGCGCTGCTGTTAGCCAGTTTCTTCGTCGGCGCAATGATGGGGATGAGCCCACTGGACATGGTCAACGCCATTGAAAATGGGATCGGTGGAACCCTCGGTTTCCTGGCGGCAGTGATCGGCCTCGGCACCATTCTGGGCAAAATGATGGAGATTTCAGGCGCCGCCGAACGTATCGGCCTGACGCTTCAGCGCTGTCGCTGGCTGTCGGTCGATGTGATCATGGTACTGGTTGGCCTGATTTGCGGGATTACGCTGTTTGTCGAAGTCGGCGTTGTGCTGCTGATTCCGCTGGCCTTTTCTATTGCCAAAAAGACCCACACCTCCCTGTTGAAGCTGGCGATTCCGCTGTGTACCGCGCTAATGGCCGTGCACTGCGTGGTACCGCCGCACCCGGCGGCGCTGTTCGTCGCCAATAAGCTGGGCGCCGATATCGGTACCGTGATTGTCTATGGTTTGCTGGTCGGGTTGATGGCCTCACTGGTTGGCGGCCCGCTGTTCCTGAAGCTGCTGGGCAACCGCCTGCCGTTCAAAGCGGTTCCTGCCGAGTTCGCCAATCTGGACGTTCGTCAAGAAGAGACGCTGCCGTCGCTCGCCGCCACGCTGTTGACCATTTTGCTGCCGATCGCTCTGATGCTGGTGAAAACCGTCGCCGAGCTGAATATGGCCAAAACCGGCACGCTGTATATGCTGCTGGAGTTTATCGGTAATCCAATTACCGCCATGTTTATCGCCGTCTTCGTGGCTTACTACGTCCTCGGCATCCGTCAGAATATGGGCATGGCCACGCTGCTGACCCATACCGAAAAGGGCTTTGGTTCTATTGCCAATATCCTGCTGATTATCGGCGCAGGCGGCGCGTTCAACGCGGTCCTGAAAACCAGCGGCCTGGCTGATTCGCTGGCGGTTATTCTCTCCGGTCTGCATATGCACCCGATTCTGCTGGCCTGGCTGGTGGCGCTGATTCTGCACGCGGCGGTGGGTTCTGCCACCGTTGCCATGATGGGGGCCACGGCCATCGTGGCGCCGATGCTGCCGCTCTACCCTGGCGTTAGCCCGGAGATCATCGCCATTGCCATTGGTTCCGGCGCAATTGGCTGCACGATCGTTACCGATTCCCTGTTCTGGCTGGTTAAACAATACTGTGGTGCGAGCCTGAGTGAGACGTTCAAATACTATACAACGGCAACATTTATCGCATCCTTACTTGCACTAGCCTGCACGTTCCTGCTTTCTTTCATCATCTGAGCGCAAAGAGACGTAATATGAAAAACGCTGACATGACCACTTTACTTGCCCGGTTTCCTCTGCTGAAGGATCTGGTTGACCTGAAAGAAACCACCTGGTTTAACCCGGCAACCACCTCGCTGGCGGAAGGTTTACCGTACGTTGGCCTGACGGCTGACGATGTTCAGGACGCCCGTGCCCGCCTTGAGCGCTTTGCGCCGTATCTGGCGCAGGCATTCCCGGAAACCGCCGCCACCGGTGGGATTATTGAATCCGAACTGGTCGCTATCCCGGCAATGAAAGCGCGGCTGGAGCAGGCGTTTGCCCGGCCCGTCAGCGGCGATCTGCTGCTGAAAAAAGACAGTCATCTGCCGATTTCCGGCTCCATCAAGGCCCGCGGCGGTATTTACGAGGTGCTGACCCACGCCGAAAAGCTGGCGCTGGAAGCGGGGTTACTGACTACCGAAGATGACTATCGCAAGCTGCTGACCCCGGAATTTAAGCAGTTCTTTAGCCAGTACAGCATCGCCGTCGGCTCCACCGGCAACCTGGGGATGTCGATTGGTATAATGAGCGCATGTATCGGTTTTAACGTCACCGTGCATATGTCTGCCGATGCCCGGGCATGGAAAAAAGCGAAGCTGCGCAGCCACGGCGTAACGGTGGTTGAATACGAACAGGATTACGGCGTCGCGGTCGAGCAGGGGCGTAAAGCCGCCGAAGGGGACCCCAACTGCTTCTTTATCGATGATGAGAACTCGCGCACGCTGTTCCTCGGCTATGCCGTCGCAGGCGAGCGCCTGAAAGCGCAGTTTGCCCGCCAGGGACGCGTGGTCGATGCCGATCATCCGCTGTTTGTCTATCTGCCGTGCGGCGTCGGCGGCGGCCCTGGCGGGGTTGCGTTTGGTCTCAAGCTGGCTTTCGGCGACCATGTACACTGTTTCTTTGCTGAACCCACGCACTCTCCTTGTATGTTGCTCGGCGTCCATACCGGCCTGCATGATGAAATTTCGGTCCAGGACCTGGGTATTGATAACCTGACTGCCGCCGATGGCCTGGCCGTGGGTCGGGCTTCCGGATTTGTCGGCAGGGCCATGGAGCGTCTGCTGGATGGCTTCTATACCCTCAGCGACCAGACGATGTACGACATGCTGGGCTGGCTGGCGAAAGCTGAAAATATCCGCCTGGAGCCGTCCGCGCTGGCCGGTATGGCCGGACCGCAGCGCGTTTGCGCCAGCGAGGCATATCAGCAGATGCACGGCTTCACGACCGGCCAAATGGACAACGCCACGCATCTGGTCTGGGCGACCGGCGGCGGCATGGTGCCAGAGGAAGAGATGGCGCAGTATCTGGCGAAAGGGCGTTAATACCACGGGCTCAACGGCGAATGATAAGCCGTTGGGCCCGCTTTCCGCTATGTCACATTCTGCAGAAATAACGCGATCTGCCGCAGGTGCGTAGCCGCAAACATGAGCGATAGCGAAAGGACGGCGACGGCAATGAAAAACTTGTCACGTATCGCCTGTGGCTGAACAAAATCATTTTCGTCAACATCCATCAGATTACGGCGCCGCGTATAGCCCCAGAGCACAATAGCCACTATCGCCAGTACGCCAATCGATAGCCAGAACAGCACCCCCGCGCTATGCCAGTTATGTTTGATCGCCAGCGCCATCAGCGCCGCGTAGCCCAGCAACGTTCGAAACCAGGCCAGCGATGTCCGCTCCGGCTGCAGCCCCGGATCGCTTTCCCGCCGCGCCCGGCGCCTATCCGCCATAGAGCACCAGCGCCATCACCACCCCCACCACGATCATCAATAAGACGCTAATGACCAGCAGCGTTCTGGTATAAGGCAGATCCTGCTTCAGGCGCATCGCTTTTTCGTTACTCAGCCAGCGCAGGTAGCCATAAATTGCCAGGCCGCCGGCAAACAGACATAGCAACAGCGCCAGCACTTCGCGAATCAGCGGCGTGGCAAAATCCGGCGCCAGCTGATCTAAGCCAACCCCGGCGGCAAGAAAACCTAATGCCGTGCGGATCCACGCCAGAAAAGTACGTTCGTTGGCCAGCGAGAAGCGGTAATCCGGCGCTTCGCCGACGCGAGAAATTTTCATCAGGGTTCCTTGTTCGTAGCGCGAGCAGGCTTCAGCATAGCGTAATTTGTTACGAACAGGGGAGCAGCGAAAGAACCGGCACCCGATGGATGCCGGTTGAGGCGAGGATTAATGCAGTTCCGGCCAGTAGTCTTTGTTGGCCTCAATCAGGTCGTCGAGAATCGCTTTCGCGACGGATGCGCTCGGCACGGTTTTCGACAGCGTAATCGCCTGCCACAGCTTGTGATAAGAGCGATGTTCCCAGGCATCCACCACCAGTTTCTCCACCGCCACCTGCTGGCTCATCATCCCTTTCTGGAAGTTCGGAATATCGCCGACCGTCAGCGGTTCCGGCCCGTTATGGCCAACCAGGCACGGAATTTCCACCATCGCATCAGCGTCAAAATTATGGATAGCGCCATTGTTCGGTACGATCAGCAGCATGCGCTCCTGGGTGTTGAAGGCAATGGCGGTGGCCAGATCCACGATGTATGAAGCGTGCTCATCGATCTCCAGATCGCCGGCAGAAGATTTACCCGCGGCAATAATTGCCCGACAGGCGCTAAAGACATTTTTCTCGCGGTGATCCATAACCTCGTTAGCGCGGGTACGCGCCGGGTTGGAGTGCTCAACGACGTAATCCGGGAACAGGTAATACTTCAGATAGGTGTTTGGCATGGTATCCGGATCCAGCGCCTGCACATCTTTCGCCTTGGCAAAGGTATCGTTCCAGCTGGCTTCGGTATGCGGATCGTTAGAAGGCGGCACATAACCATATTTCGCCACATGTTCGCGCAGTTTCGGCATCAGATCGTTACCCTGCAGATCCTCAATCGACGTCCACCAGCCGAAGTGGTTCAGCCCGTAGTAACGCACCCGCATCTGTTTACGATCTTTGAGGCCGACAATTTGCGCCATGCGCCCTTCAATGCCGATCGGCATATCGCAGATATTGAGGATTTTCGCATTCGGACGCAGGCGGCGCGTGGCTTCCGCGACGATTGCCGCCGGGTTGGAGTAGTTCAGCATCCAGGCGTTCGGCGAGTATTTTTCCATATAGTCCACCAGTTCCAGCACGCCACCGATAGAGCGCATGCCGTAGGCGATACCGCCAGGTCCGCAGGTTTCCTGACCCAGCACGCCGTGGCGCAGCGGGATTTTTTCATCTTTTTCACGCATCGGGTATTTGCCAACGCGAATATGCGCCATAACAAAATCCACGTCGGTAAAGGCCGCCTGCGGGTCGGTGGTATAGCTGAACTCAATTTCCGGCGCCTGCTCTTTAAGAATCACTTTACACGCTTCGGCGATGGTCTCCTGACGCGCGCCGTCGTTGTCATAAAATTTCAGTGCCCGCAGCGGGAAACGGTCCTGGTTTGCTAACAACATCAATACGATACCTGGTGTGAATGTACTGCCGCCGCCTGCGATAACAACTGAGAATTTTTTCATGATACTGCCTCCGTCATGGTGGTTTGTTCGGTCTGTAGAGAATTTTTCATCAGGGATTCCAGCTGGTCGCGAACCTGGGGAACATGCAGGCCCACGATGACCTGAATCCCGTTACCGCGACGCACCACCCCGTGAGCGCCCAGCGCTTTAAAGACGTCGTCGCTTTGTGTTTTCGCCATATCGACCAGCGTGATGCGAAGTCGGGTGGCGCAGTTGTTGACGCATTCGATATTGCTTGCGCCGCCCAGCGCCTGCAGAAAGCCTGCGGCCTGGCCTAATTTGGACTCTGTGGCACCCGCGGCGCTGGTTTTGCCGCGCGCCGCCTGATAATCCGCTTTGCTGTAGAGTTTGATTTCACTCTCTTCGCGGCCCGGAGTTTTCAGATTCAGACGCAGGATCAGGGCGCGGAAGATAACGAAGTAGATAGCGGTAAAGCACACCCCGATCCCTATCTGGATGAACATCATCGAGGCATGGTTGTGAAACATGGGGATCCAGTTTTGCGGCAGGAACTGGTCAAGCAGACCACCGCCGAAGTTGCCGACGACCCCGCACATATACATCACCGTCGCCATCGTGGCCGCCAGCACCGCGTGCACGGCAAACAGCAGCGGGGAGATAAACAGGAAGGTGAACTCCAGCGGTTCGGTAATCCCCACCAGCATGGCGGTCAGCGTCGCCGGAATCAGCAACCCGGCCACTTTGACGCGGTTTTCCGGCGCGGCGGTGAAATAGAGCGCCAGCGCAATCCCGACCGAACCAAAGACCTTGGAGTTGCCATGCAGGGCAAAACCGCCTTCCGGGAACAGGGCTTTCAGCGGTTCCGTACTCTGGCTGAACTCCTGCAGATGCTGGGCCCAGTAGACCTGGATACCGCCTTCCACCACCGCCGGGCCAAAAATAAACGGTCCGTAGACAAAGTGATGCAGGCCAGTGGGAATCAGAATGCGCTCAAGGAAAATATAGACCCAGACCCCTAGCGCCCCGGCAGAGCGTAAAAAAGCCTGCAGCGATTCAATGCCCATCTGCACCTTTGGCCACCCCAGTAACGTTAGCCAGGCGCAGGGGATCATCGCCAGGAAGGCAACGATAACGACAAATGAAGAGCCCTGGAAAATACCGAGGAATACCGGCAGCGGTTTATCAAAATAGCGGTTATGTAGCGCGGTGACGATCCCGGAAATCACAATCGCGCCGATGATACTGGTATCCAGCGTTTTAATGCCGGCAATCATCGTCAGGCCGCTACCGGCCGTGGGGTCGGCCGAAAAATCGACGCCGAAAAAGTGGCCCCAGGTTATGCCCATGGCGTTGATGAAGTAGTTCCACGTCAGGAAACTCACCAGCACGGCAAGGCAAGCTCGTCCCTGCGCCTGCTTCGCAAGGCCAATCGGTAAGCCGACGGCGAAAATCAGCGGCATGTTACGAAATACCGTCCAGCCGCCTTCTTCAATAATGTGAACAATCTGGGCAAATAAACTATCAGGTGCTGTCAGCGCTTCGCCGACAAACATCGGGTTGCGCAGCATAATGGCAATACCCACCACGATCCCGGCGAAAGGAAACAGTAAAACCGGGGTAAACATGGCACCGCCAAAACGTTGTATTTGACTGAGCATTTTAAAATCCTCATTTAACAACCAGTAGGGTAAGAGGCCTTATTTGTCTTGAGTATCGGCCTAAAGCGAGAATAGGAATTTACCCGTCCGACAACATGCGATGGCGTTGCGATTCGTGATCGCTTTCATGGTTTTAATTTCCACAATGTTGTCTACTTTTTTAAGTAAAAATAGACATCATGAATTACACTGATTAAAACATCAGGGTGAATTAATCATATCTTTATGTATTTAAAGTAATTATTAATAACACCCATTGGTAACAATGCCTTTTGAAAAGTGGAACAGAGGTCTACTGGTGATCTATAAATCTATCGCAGACAGATTGCGCCTTCGGCTGAATTCCTCCGATTTCAATATCGGCAGCCCGCTGCCGGGAGAGAAAAAACTGGCAGAAGAGTTCGGCGTGGCGCGGATGACAATCCGCAAAGCTATCGAACTGCTGATTAGCTGGGGGCTGGTCGTTCGCCGCCACGGATCCGGCACCTTTGTCGCCCGTAAAGATGTGCATCACGAGACCACTAATCTCACCGGTCTGGCGGAAGTGTTACGCAAGCAAGGTAAAGAGGTGGTCAGCGAGGTGCTGATCTTCGAAGTCATGCCGGCGCCGCCGGCAATTGCCAGCCAGCTACGGATACAAATCAATGAACGGATCTACTTTTCACGCCGGGTGCGTTACGTGGACGGCAAACCTCTGATGCTGGAAGACAGCTATATGCCGGTCAAACTGTTCCGTAACCTGTCGCTGGTGCATCTGGAAGGGTCAAAATTCGATTACATTGAGAAAGAGTGCGGGATAACCATTAGCGGTAACTATGAAAGCCTGACGCCGGTGCTGGCGGACAAGCAGCTGGCCCGGTCAATGAATGTGCCGGAACAGACGCCGCTGTTGCGGATTACCTCGCTTTCCTACAGCGACAGCGGTGAGTTTCTGAACTATTCGGTGATGTTCCGCAACGCCAGTGAATACCAGGTGGACTACCATCTGCGGCGCGTCCACCTGGAGACGCCGTTAACTCATCCCCCAGAACAACACGGCCAGTAGCTGCGGCGTAATGATGCGCAAAAACATCACCAGCGGATAGACCGTGGCATACGAGAGCGCCGCGGCTCCGCTGGTGGCATGCAGATTGTTGGCAAACGCCAGTGCCGGTGGGTCGGTCATCGACCCGGCCAGCATGCCGCACAGGGTCAGGTAGTTCATCTTCAGCAGCAGCCGCGCCAGAATGCCTACCGTTAGCAGCGGAATCGCGGTAATAAAAATGCCGTAGGCAATCCAGCTCAGCCCGTCGCCTGCGGTCAGCGTTTCGACAAAATCACCGCCGGACTTCAGCCCGACGACCGCCAGAAAGAGCACAATCCCCAGCTCACGCAGCGCGAGGTTGGCGCTCGGCGGCATAAACCAGTAGAGCTTCCCGATACTGCCGATTCGCCCGAGGATCAGCGCCATAATCAGCGGGCCACCGGCCAGCCCCAGCTTCAACGCCACCGGGAAGCCGGGAACAAACAGCGGGACAGACCCCAGCAAAACCCCCAGGCCAATGCCGATAAACACCGGCAGCATCTGAACCTGCTGCAATTTTTGCTGTGCGTTACCCAGCTCGGCGGCAACCGCATCAATGGCTTCCGGACGGCCAACCAGGTTAAGAATATCACCGAACTGCAGGCTGGCATGGCTGCTGGCCACCAGCTCAACCCCGGCGCGATTAAGCCGCGAAATCACCACGTCATAACGCTGTTTAAAATGCAGGTCGCGGATCCGCTTACCTAATACCTTCTCATTGGTGACCACTACCCGCTCAACTTTCAAATCGGTGCCGCGGGTTGAAAGCGAGGTGGAAACTTCCTTACCGATAACCAGCTGCGCGTTGTGCAAATCCTCCGGGCGCCCGACCAGGTGCAGGAGGTCGCCGGTTTGAATTAAGGTCCCCGGAGCCGGCACCATCAGCAGATCATCACGTTTGAGACGGGAGCAAATCAGCTTATCGCTGTTGAGCATCGGCACGTCCTGAATCGCCATATTGTTCAGGTTCGGGTTTTCAACCCGGACGTTAATCGTTTGCAGAACCGCGTGTCCGTTCCCGCTGCTCTCATCAAACTGCTGAGCCTCTTTTTCGACGTTAACGCGAAAGAACAGACGCACCAGCCACATGGTCAGCAAAATGCCGCAAATACCAAACGGATAGGCCATGGCATAGCTCATCCCCATCTGATCGACAACGTCAAACGGTACGCCAAGATCGCGCAGAATTTGCTGCCCGGCCCCCAGCGCTGGCGTATTAGTGACTGCGCCGGAGAAAATACCGAGCACCACCGGCAGCGGGATATCAAAGAGCTTATGCAGCACTGCGGTCACCAGCCCCCCAAGGATGACAATCAGGATGGCAAAGAGATTGAGCCGTAGCCCGGAGACGCGCAGCGAGGCGAAGAAACCCGGCCCCACCTGGATGCCGATGGTATAGACGAAGAGAATCAGGCCAAATTCCTGAATAAAGTGCAGCATCGGGCTGCTAAGCGCGATACCCGCCTGGTCCACAAAGTGGCCAACGATAATGCCGCCAAACAGCACGCCGCCAATGCCAAACCCGACGCCGCGAATTTTGACATTGCCGATCCACAATCCGACTACCGCCACCAGCGCCAGAACGCTAACGGTCAATGCTATATCACTCATCGTCTGTTCCCTGTGAATAACATTATCAATATCATGGATTATGGCTTAAGCCTCCGGGCCTGTATGCAGCCTGGCGCACAATAATCGGCGGGTCATCTGAACGGTGTAGATCGGCGGGAAACGGCGGGCTGCCCTTTATAACGGCCAAAAAAAAGCCCCGATCATCGGGGCTTTCTCTGTCGTTTCGACTTAGCTGTCGAGCGCCGGACGCTCGCTAATCGCGATACGCTGCGGGATAACCACTTCCGGCTCGTTACGGGTTAAATCAATGTGCAGCAACCCGTTATTGAATGTGGCCCCGGAGACTTCCATATTTTCAGCCAGGGTAAAGCTCAGGCTAAAGGCCTGACTGACTAACCCCTGGTGCAGCCATTTCGTTTCTTTGTCAGCCTGCTGCGGCGTACCTTTCACGCTCAGGCGCGTCCCTTCCAGCTGAATATCCAGATCTTCCTGACGGAAACCGGCCAGCGCAAGGGTAATGCGATAGTGGTTATCGTCGCTTTTTTCAATGTTATACGGCGGGAAGCTCTGGCTTTCGCTGGTGGTTTGCAGTGCATTGGCCAGTTTGTCAAAACCGATCCATTGACGCAGCAGTGGGGATAAATCGTAGTTACGCATAATGTATTTCTCCTTCTATGAAGCGAGTTAATCTCTGCAAATCCTGTGGATTCGCATTTGCCCCCTGACGGCGAGCAAGTTGGCAGTATCGGGCCGCACGGCGACCCGGATAAAATTAGTTAATTTCGATACGGCGCGGTTTGTCTGCTTCCGGAATCACGCGTTCCAGATCGATATACAGCAAGCCGTTCACCAGGTTTGCACCGCGGATATGGATATTTTCCGCCAACTGGAATTTGCGCTCAAAGTTGCGTTCCGCAATGCCCTGATAAAGATAGGTACGTTCTTTCTGCTCGGTTGCATGGGCGCCTTTGACGACCAGCAAATTATCCTGCGCGGTGATCTCCAGTTCGCTCTCGGCAAAACCGGCCACGGCAATAGCGATGCGATAATGGTTTTCATCTACCAGCTCGACGTTATACGGAGGGTAGCCGCCATTACTCTGACTCTGATTGTTTTCTAACAGATTAAAAAGGCGGTCAAAACCAATAGCAGAACGATACAGCGGAGAGAGATCGAAATTACGCATAATAAAAAGCTCCTGAAATCAGCGAGAATTTATGACCTTCCATCATGGACAGGTCGTTATTACCCGGAATACCCCGCAGGCGTATCCTCATCGGGTCACATTTCTAAAATGTGGCTCATTCCGCCGTTTTCAAGCGCGAAAAACCATTTTTTTTTGCAGTTTCCTGTCGATTGCTTAGACTGGGTGGAAAGCACAAAAGGCAAAATGCGATGCCTGCCACAGTGCGGTGCAATAACGCTAGGCATTCATGGAATGGCTCGATATAACCGATATGAAGGTTACCTCAATGCCCGAAACAACGATGGAAGAATGATGAAAAGCGGTCTGTTAAAGCTGGTCCTGTTCAGCGGGATGGTGGGTTTGAGCGGTTGCTCCAGCGTGATGTCACATACCGGTGGAAAGGAAGGAACCTATCCGGGAACTCGCGCCAGCGCTCAAATGCTGGGAAACAGTGATGCCAACTGGGGAACAAAATCCCTGGTCGCACTCGATATGCCCTTCACGGCGGTGATGGACACGCTGCTGCTGCCGTGGGATATGTTCCGTACCGACAGCTCGATAAAATCACGCGTCGAGAAAAGTGAGAAGAGCTCGCTGGCGACCAACGCCGTGATTCCACCAGCGGCCATGCCAGCGCCTTGAGTTAAAACTCGACGTCGGTTATCCACAGCTGGCGATAGCCATTCACATCTTGCATCCAGGCAAGGTGTTTCCCGTCCGGTGAAAACACCACAGCATCCGCTGAAGGTAGGTTTTCATGATCGGCAGTCAAAAATGTAATTTCACCGCTCCGGGCATGACAGATAGCCATGCGGTTATCCAGCACAAATCCCAGCCACTCCCCTGACGGGTGCCAGTTAAAAGCCGATTGAATATCATTAACATTGTGGGTTAACTGCCGCAGATCGCGCCCCTGGGGGGAGATCAGCCATAGTTGCACCACTCCCGCCTCGTCGCGCATCAGGAAGGCAATCTGCGTTGCCTGCGGGTTGGCCCGCACCCAGTGCCGCGGCGTATTGACCAGCCCCGGATAGCGTCGATGGTGAGTAAACGTTAAACGTCGCTGCATCACTCCGGCCGGCGGTGCAGGCATGGTGGTCTCCGTACCGGCCAGCGGCGTATCGCCCGGTTGCTTCCAGCCCCGCTCGCTCTCCGGGAGCGTCACAATAAACAGCTCAGGGATTCTGGCGCCATTGGTCGACAGCGTATCGCCGATAAATGCCAGCGCATGGTTCCCCACCCAGCCTTCTTCATAGGCGCGGTTAATCTCATCGCTGCCCGGCACCGGCGTCGGCGTTGTCCGGCTGACCAGCACGCTCCAGTGGCTGCCGCC
>OAVK01000113.1_pt1 | contig 57781 bp, 34 predicted proteins | sample 1495301 | NCBI WGS metagenome assembly OAVK01 (sample SAMEA2580094, study PRJEB22360) | human gut metagenome | biome: human gut; feature: human-associated habitat; material: faeces | place: Denmark | collected 2008/2010
GTACGGGTCGGGGGGCCGTGGGGGCGGCGGGGAACGCCGCCCCTGCGGCTGGCTCCGCCGCGCCGGCGACTCCTACGTCGGGATTGCTGGTCGTGGACAAGCCGCGTGGCGTCACCAGTCATGACATCGTCGCGGCTGCGCGCGGCGCATTGCATATGAAAAAGGTGGGGCACGCCGGCACCCTCGACCCGATGGCCACCGGCGTGCTGGTCGTCGGATTCGGCAACGCCACGCGGTTGCTGAACCATATCGTCGAACATGACAAGACCTATGAGGCGACGATTCGCCTCGGCCAGTCCACCACCACCGACGATGCCGATGGCGAACTGCTGTCGGCTACCTCGCCCGAGCGCTGGCAAGAGCTGCTGGCATTGCCGGTCGCCGGTGGGCCTCAGTCGGCTGGCGAGAATGGGCCTGCGAACGCGGCCAAGGGTTCGGCCGTGGCAGCCGCAAAGGTCGCGGATGACGGCTCCGCGTATCATCCGCATCAGGAAGCGTTTTTGCCGGATGGCCAGCAGCTGTGGCGCGACCGTATCGATGACATCATCGCATTGCAGCTCACCGGCAGCATCGAGCAGGTGCCGAACACGTTCTCCGCAATCAAAATCAACGGTCAACGTGCCTATGATCTGGCCCGCGACGGCAAGGACGTGCAGCTCAAGGCGCGTCGGATCACCGTCAGCGCGTTCGGTGTGCTGGATGTGCGGTTCGGCTATGCCCCGACGCGGCAGCTAGGACTTCCGCTCGTCTCGGCGGCGGACGGGCGGGCAACGACGGAACGGGATGACGCGGAGGCGACGCCGGTGATCGACGTCGATGTGCGCGTCAGCTGCTCGGCGGGCACATATATCCGCGCGCTCGGGCGCGACCTGGGCGCGGCGCTGGGAGTCGGCGGGCACCTGATACGGCTGCGGCGCACGCGGGTGGGCGGTTTCGACGTCTCCTCGCCGAATGTCATCACCGCGCACGTGGAGACACGCGAGTACACCGACCGCAACGGCAACCACCAGTCCCGCAACCGCGCCGTGCTCGATGTGATTGGCGACGAGCTCGCAGGCAAGGCGCTGACGATGCTGGATGCCGCGCGAGGCACCATGCCGCTGCTCGCCATCACCGATCAGGACGCCGTCAACCTGCGGTACGGCCGGCGTATCCCCTATGACATCCACGGTACGGCCGCCGCGTATCTGCCGCAGAGCGGGGAAGTGGTGGCGCTCGTCGAGCGCGCCAAGCGTGGCGAGGCCAAGCCGGCCACCGTATTCGGCGCGTAATGCGTCACTGTGTGCGAGGCGCGTCACGCTGTGCGTCCACGCACACAGTGACGCAATGCCAGAAATCCTTATTTCCCAAGGGTTTTGGGGTATGTGTCACGCTGTGCGTCCACGCACACAGTGACGGCGCCCGCACACAGTGACGGCATCGGGACGGCATGATGCAAATCAGTTCATCATTTCGGTGGCGCAGCCGCACTGGTGGCGGGTATCATGGAAGGCCGGAACCATGCCCACAAGCCGTATATACGGCGCAACACGTGAAGGAACACCATCACCCATGAAAATCACGACTCTTGCCCCGGACGCCTCCGGGCTGGTCGAATGGCCGACGCTGAGTGCCAACAGGAAATCCGTGGTCACGGTCGGCGTGTTCGACGGCATGCACCGCGGCCATCAGGCGGTCATCCGCCGAGCGGTGGAACTCGCCAAGGCCGACAAGGCGTTTTCCGTGGTGGTGATGTTCGACCCGCGTCCCGGTGTCGTGCACGCGTACGCGACCGCCCATGACGGGCAGGAGCCGGGCGACGGCTTCTGCGACCCCATGGCGCTGACCAGCGTCGACCAGAGGCTGCGGACGCTGGAGAACCTTGGCGTGGACCATGTGCTGATCGTGCGCTATACGCTGGCGTTCGCCACGAAATCATATCGGTTCTTCCTCGGCCAGATGGTCGGCAAACTGGGCATGCGCACGCTGGTGCTGGGAACGGATGCGGCGATGGGCGCCAACCGCGCTGGCGATGTGAAGGCCATCGGAGTCCTCGCACAGGCCACCGGCGTGTTCGAGCTTGAGATCGTCGACGACCGCGGCCCAGGTCATGTGCGCGTGCCGGCCGACGTCACCCCGCAGATGCCGAGCGAGCCTGGGGAGCCTGTGGATCCGACCGAAGGCATGACCAAGGCGCAGCTGCGCGCGTGGAGCAAGAAGCATCAGGGGCGCGAAGTGCGCGTGTGGAGCTCGACGAACGTGCGATACCTGCTCGCACATGGTCGTATCAAGGCCGCCGACGAGATCCTCGGCCATGCGCACGCCATCGAGGGAACGGTGGTGCACGGCGAGGAGCGCGGCCGCACAATCGGTTTCCCGACGGCGAACCTGGGGAGCATGATTGACGGTTATATTCCGGTGGATGGCGTGTATGCCGGCTGGCTGATCGATTTGGGCGCGGCGGGAGCGCCCGCCGACTCCGACGAGAACGCCTCCGACGGCAACAGCGGCAGCGGCAATGCCTCGGTGATTCCGCGCGTGTATGATTCTGGCTCATCCAAGGCCAGGCTCGCCGCCGAATCACCCTACCGGTGGACGGCAGCGATCTCCATCGGCACGAAGCCGACCTTCAACGAAGAGACCGGTCTCAATGAGCGGGTGGTCGAGGCGTACGCGGTCACCGACGAATGGCTGGACCTGTATGGTCACGACGTGCGCGTCGAATTCGCGGGATTCCTGCGCCCGCAGGTGAAATTCGACAGTGCCGATGCGCTCAAGGACGAATTGACGCGCAACGTCCAGGAGACCAGGGAACTGACTTCCGCGCGTTGAGCGCGGCAGGAGCACCCGACAGACGCCGGTCTCTCCACCTGCGTCCGAACGGTATCGGCATAGGCTCGCATGCGCTGAATCGCGCCGCTATCGTGCCTCGCGTATCTTGCGCGTGCCGTGTCGTCACCGTCACCGTCACTGTCAGACGACGCCCAGAGACTCCAGCGCGTCGCGCAGATGCGTCACCTCTACGATGCGCAGCCCCTCGATGGTGACACGCTTGCGCATCGGCGGCACTACCGCCGTGGCGAACCCGAGCCGCGCGGCCTCGCGCAGCCGGTGCTCCAGCCGCGGCACCGGCCTAATCTGCCCGGTCAGGGAGATCTCGCCGATGGCGCACGTGTCTCGCGCGATTGGCTTCGACCTGGCCGCACTGGCCAGCGCTGCCACAATCGCCAGATCACAGGCTGGTTCCTTCGCCAGTCCTCCCGCGATCGTCGATACATACAGGTCGTTCGCCAGCAGGTTCACCTTGCCATGTCGGTACAGCACGGCGGTGAGCATAGCGATGCGGTTCGTCTCGACCCCCACCACCGCCCGTCGCGGTGTCGGCAGCACGGAACTGGTCACCAGCGCCTGAATCTCAATGGGCAGGCTGCGATGGCCGTCCAGCGTGAACGTCACGCACGTGCCCTCCACACGTTCGTCGGCGGACGACAGGAACAGTCCCGAGGGATCGCTGACCTCCTCGATGCCCTCGCCACTCATATCGAAACACCCGACCTCATCCGTAGGCCCGAACCGGTTCTTCACCGCCCGCAGCATACGCAGCGCCGTTTCCGGATCGCCCTCGAACTGGCATACCACATCCACCAGATGCTCCAACGTGCGCGGGCCGGCGATGGACCCGTCCTTGGTGACATGCCCGACCAGGAGCACGGGGATGTTCAGCGTCTTCGCCGTGTCGATCAGCGCGCTCGCCACCTCGCGCACCTGCGTGGAGCCGCCGGAGATGCCATCAACGTCTTGCGAGACGATGGTCTGCGCCGAATCCACGATCGCCAGTGTCGGCCGCGTCCTCTCGATCAGCCCCAGCACGGTGGCGAGATCGGTGGTGGACGCCAGTAGCAGGTTCTGCTCCATCGCATTGACCCGCGACGCCCGCAGACGCACCTGCGCCTGCGATTCCTCGCCGGAGACGTACAGCACCGAGCCGTTGGGCTGGCCTGCGGCGATGTTGCCGGCAGTCTCCAGCAGCAGTGTCGACTTGCCGATGCCGGGTTCGCCCGCGATCAGCACGACCGAGCCGGGCACGATGCCGCCGCCGAGCACGCGGTCGAACTCGCCGAAACCCGTGGACAGCCGTGACGCCGTGGACGTGTCTATCTGGGTGATGGGCGTCGCCGCGTTGACGATGGACACGGCCGCCTGCGTGCGTGAGGTGCGGCCCGGCGCCGCGGTGCGCGACGACGATGCGGCGGGACGGGCCTCGTGGAATTCCTCCACGGTGCCCCACTGCCCGCACTGCGGGCAGCGGCCCACCCATTTGAGACCATCCCAGCCGCATTCGCTGCATACATATCGCGTCGCCGACTTCACCATACCGCAGACCTTAGCACAAAGCGGCACGTCGACGTCGCCGACGAAACGATGCCGTTGCGTCGTATGCGCGTGAGAGAATCACAGCATGGCAAAGACTCAATCCCCTTCCTATCCGCACGGTAGTTCCGCATCGCGCGGCAAGCTGATCGTCGTGATGATCGTCGCCGCGCTGGTCGTCGTGCTTGCGCTGCTGTCCGCGTTCGTATGGCCCGGTTGGGCATTGAACAAGACGGACGAAGTGACGAAGGTGCAGCAGCAGACCGCCGCCGAGCCTACCAAGCCGAGCATCAAGGCCACCGCGCTGCCGGATGACGCATCCGAACTGCTCAAGGCGATGCCGGACAGCGTGCTCAACTACGCGCGCATCAAGGCGGGCGCCAGCGAGACCTGGAAGTCCGCGTCGCCGCTGGAGGAGTACACGCTCACGTACTCCACGGGCAAGTCGGCGAAGGACGTGACCGTCATCGTCGCGCAATGGTCGGACTCCGACACCGTGAAGAAGCAGTACGACGAGCTGGCGAAGAACCTGACCGGCAAGGAGCTGAAGTCCGGGGACGTCAAGGTGTCGGGCAAGAGCACCGGCAGCTACACGGTGAGGGCCGACAGTGAGGATGGCAAGACCGCGACGGCGTTGTGGCAGAACGATACCGCCGTGTTCGAGGTGACCGGCTCCAAGGAATCCGTGCTGCGGTTCTATGAGCCGTTCCCGCTGTGATTTCGTGATAATTCGGGGTGATTTGCGGATTCATGGCGGAAATGGAACGCGCGGATGCGTAAGTCCCTCAATACGTGTACTATTGGGCAAGTTGCAATCTTTAACGTACTAAGGGAGGCTGACGATGGGTTCGGTCATCAAGAAGCGCCGCAAGCGGATGAGCAAGAAGAAGCACCGCAAGATGCTGCGTAAGACTCGCCACCAGCGCAAGTAGTCGTTCGCTCGCAAGCGCGCACACAAAGCCCCGCGACCCTGTCGGCCGCGGGGCTTTTACATTCTCGTCCCCGCTGGCGGAAGCGAACTGGATATGACAGCGCCGGCAGACTCCGATGGGGGGGGGCTGCCGGCGCCGGGATTGAGGCGGCGATTCGCCGCGTTAGGTCACTTGTTGCCGTTGGTCATTACGCGTGGGCCGTTGGGGTCGCCGACGATGACCTTGTCGACCATGTTGAGGAACAGGCCGTGCTCGACGACGCCGACCGTGTTGATCAGGTCCTCGGCGAGATCCTGCGGGTGGTCGATGCGCTCAAGATGCAGGTCCACGACGAAGTTGTTCTCGTCGGTGCGCACTTCCTTGCCGTCGGCGTCGAGGCGCAGCACCGGCTTGTAGTTCTTGGCCTCGAACTGCTTGATGACGTGGCCGGCGCCGAACGGAATCACCTCGACCGGCAGCGGGAACTTGCCGATGGTGTCGACGACCTTGGACTCGTCCACGATCCACACGATTTTGTTGGAGTTCGTGGCCACGATCTTCTCCCACAGCAGTGCGGCGCCGCCGCCCTTGATGCCGTTGAAGTTCTTGTCCACCTCGTCGGCGCCGTCGATGGTGATGTCGATATGATCCACATCATCGATGTCCACGATCTTGATGCCGTAACCTTCGGCCTGCTCCTGCGTGCGACGGGAGGTCGTCACGCCGGTGAACTGCAGGCCCTCCTCCTTGACGCGGCGGCCGAGCTCATCGACCAGGAAACGCACGGTCGAACCGGTTCCGAGACCGGCGATCATGCCGTTCTCGATCAGCTTGGCGGCTTCGATGCCGGCCGCCTTCTTCAGTGCATCCTGCTGTGCCTTGTCCATCATGTACTCCTTGAAATGTCCGTGCATTCCCCTTGGAGGGAAACATGCTTCAAACTTTGGGATTGAAGTCCACCTCTATAGTATCCGGTTCGTGGAACGTCACCGCCGTTCGTCCGGGTTTTGGGAGGAGAACCGTCGCCATTCGGCTGCTATCCCTGCTTGTCCGTATAGAACGCGGCATTGTCGAGGGTGATTGTTCCGTCGCCGTTCACATATCCGTCCACGCGAACCAGTCCGTGGATGATGCGCGGCCGTCCGTCATATGTCGGGCTGGTGGATGGCGGGGGAGTAAAGCGCAGTGTGCCCGACGCGGTGAGGGCGGTCGGGGAGAGCCGCGGCGCCGCAGGTTCGGCCACAGAGCGTGTGGAGCTGCCGGACTGTGTGTCCTCGGCCTGTGCCGAATTCGATGACAGTGCGACGGTCGCGTCCGATTCGGTTGTCATGGGAACAGTAGGAGCTGACATCGCAGTGGTGGATGATGTGTCCGACTGGGTCTCGCCGTAGTCGGGCACGCCTTCGGGTTCGGCAAGCAGCTCCGCCAACGATGGCTTGCGGATTCGCTTTGCGACGTTGTCGCCGTCCGATTCGTGCTCGGCTTCCGCTTCACCCGATTCCCCGCCTCGCCCGAGATGGTACTCCTGCGTGGAAATCCTGCCGTCCAGCAGCATCTGCGCATCCTCCGGCACGTCGGTTCCCTTGGCATACTCCGAAGCCAGCAGCGACTGCCATCCCTCCTTCGGCAGATATCCCTCCTGCACGCCGCTGCGGCAGTCGCCGGCATACGTGCGGGCCAGGTCGTCCACCTTCTCGTTGCCGGCGTTGCCCGCGTGCCCCTTGACCCACACGAACTTCACCGAGCCGGTGCGGCGCGACAGCTCGGCGTCGATCGCCCTGATGAGCGCCGCGTTCTTCACAGGCTTCTTCTGCGAGTTCTTCCAGCCGTTCTTCTTCCACCCGTGCACCCACTTGGTGGAACAGTTGATGGCGTACTGCGAGTCGGTCTCGATGACCAGCGGCTCCGCGCCGGGATGTGCGCGCAGCGCCTCCAGCACTGCGCACAATTCGCCGATCTGATTCGTGCCGTTCGTGGCGCCGCCGGCATCGCAGTCGCCGCCGTGCTCATGGCCGCCGGAATGTGCCATGTTGAGTTCGTGGTCGGCCCAGGCCCAGCCCATTGGGCCGTTCGGATTGCCCAGGGCGCTTCCGTCTGTCGATACGGTGATGGTCATGACAACAACAGTAACGCACGCCGTGTCGCGGCCATGAATCGCCGGTGGGCTGCGACACGACCGAAAACGTCGCGGTATTTTGTTAATTATATATACTGAATACTGACCAATGATGAACTCACACGAGTCCCCGTGTCACGATGATGCAAAGCAGCATGGTGACGAATAATTCAATGATGAGAGATTCAGCCGGCGCGTCCCCAGTGCCGGACAAGGAAAGGAACCCCAGTATGCGCAGTAAGGCATTAGGAGGCCTGCTTGCCGCGGCTCTGTCGTTGAGCCCGGCAGTGGCCATCGGCGTGCAGACGGCGTACGCGGCAGGCGGCGATACGGCGGCGACCGAATACACGCTGTACCCCAAGCCGCATTCGATCCGTTATGACAGCGGACAGTACATTCTTCGCGACATCAACGTCATCTATGACGATGACATCGATGAAGCCACCCAGGACCGACTGGACGAAGTGGCGGCGCTCAAGAACCTGAACGTCACCGAATCCGACGCCGCAGTCAGTGGCAAGACCAACGTCTATGTGGGCGTGAACGGTTCCGATGGCAAGGCCGAGACTGCCATCGAAAGCAAGTACAGCCCGGATTCCGCCATCTTCGACAAGACCGACTCATACTTCCTCAAGTCCGACAACGGCACGATCTCCGTGCTCGGCAAAGACACCGACGCCAGCTTCTACGGCCTGACCACCCTGTACCAGGTGCTCGGCCAGATCGATAGCCTGACGATCCGCAACTTCACCGTCACCGACTACGCCGACGTGGTCAGCCGCGGTTTCATCGAAGGCTACTACGGCAACCCGTGGAGCACTCAGGACCGCATCAACCTGATGAAGTGGGGCGGCTACTACAAGCTCAACTCGTACTTCTACGCCCCCAAGGACGATCCGAAGCACAACTCGCAGTGGCGTACGCTGTACACGCAGGACGAGCTCGACACCAAGATCAAGCCGCTCGCCGATGCCGGCAACGCCTCCAAGACGCGTTTCGTGTTCGCTCTGCACCCGTTCATGAACAACGCGATTCGGTTCAACTCCGAGGCGAACTATCAGGCCGATCTGAAGGTGCTGCAGGACAAGTTCGCGCAGACCATCGGGGTCGGCGTACGCCAGATCGCCATCCTGGCCGATGACGCGGCGAACGTGGGTGGTAACAATTACACCAAGCTGCTCACCGATATGGTCGCGTGGCTCAAGGAAATGAAGAAGACCTACCCGGACCTCAAGACCACGCTGCCGTTCGTCACGCAGGAATACATGGGCAACGGCATGAGCTACTTCGCCAACTTCCCCAAGGAAGTGCAGATCGTCATGACCGGCGGACGCGTCTGGGGCGAGGTCTCGCAGAACTTCACCGACACGTTCACCTCGAACGTCGGCCGCGGCCCCTACATGTGGATCAACTGGCCGTGCTCCGACAACTCGAAGAGCCACCTGATCATGGGCGGCTACGACACGTTCCTGCATCCGGGCGTCGACCCGTCGAAGATCCAGGGCATCGTGCTCAACCCGATGCAGCAGTCCGAGCCGAGCAAGGTCGGCATCTTCGGCAACGCCACCTACTCGTGGAACATCTGGCGGAGCAAGAGCGAGGCCGACCAGGCATGGCAGGATTCGTTCTCGTTCGTCGACCACAACTCCGCTGTGCCGACCGCCGCGTCGAACGCGCTGCGTGAGCTGTCCAAGCACACCATCAACCAGAACATGGATTCGCGCGTCACCGCGCTGCAGGAGTCCGTGGACCTGGCTCCCGCACTGACCGCCGCCAAGGCGAAGCTGGCTGACGGCACCATCACCGCCCACGACCTGACCGACATCAAGGCCGCGTTCGTCACGCTGCAGAAGGCAGCCAAGACCTACCGCGCCAAGGGCGATGCGAAGATGCTCGGCGACATCGGCAAGGACTACACCGGGCAGGACGCCAACGAGCAGATCGCCCCGTGGATCGACTGCTGGGATGACACCACCAAGGCCGCGCTCGCCTACATCGCGGGTATCGAGGCCGCGCTGAACGGCGACACGTCCTCGACGCTCAAGGAGTACTCCGACGCGCAGTCCGCGTTCGCCGCGTCCAAGAAGCACGGCTTCTACTACGTGAACCACACCGAGTACGCCGAAGTCGGCGTGCAGCACATTGTGCCGTTCATCAAGGCGATGGACTCCTACCTGTCCAACAAGGTGCAGCAGGAGGCCGACCCGAACGTCGTGACCAAGACGTACATCAGCGACGTGTTCACCACGCCGACCTCCGGCTCGATCGAAGACATCTTCGATGGCAAGGACAGCACGGTCACGGTGTTCCAGAACCCGAACTACCTGCACAAGGGCAACTACGTCGGCGTGAAGTTCAGCAAGGCCACCACGCTCAAGAGCATCCGCTTCGCGTTCAACGGCGGCAAGAACCACTTCTACCACTCCAAGCTGCAGACCACCACGGACGGCGAGAACTGGACCGACGTGCCGGATGCGACGTTCGAGCGCCCGAAGGGCTCCGAGGAGCCGATCAAAGTCACCGGTCTGAACATCACCGGCGTCACCGGCGTGCGACTGATCGCCACCGCCGACAACGGCGATGACCTGTGGCTCGGCATCAAGGGCATCGACGTCAACAAGGTCGAGAAGGAGACTCTCGCTCCGTACACGGCGACTGGCGTGCAGCTGGAGAACCTCAACGCCACCTACAGCAGCACCAAGGAGCAGATGATCGACGGCAACCCGTCCACGATCACCTACCTCAAGGACCCGAACGGCGACAAGATCGCGGCCGGCGCGGCCGTGATCGTCGATCTGGGCTCCAGCAAGCCGATCGGCGAGGTCACGATTACCGGTCATGCCTCCAGCCCCGACGACCGTCCGAGCCAGGGCGTCGTCGAGGTCAGCGATGACAAGGCCACCTGGACCAAGCTTGGTGACCTGAGAGACGACGTCACCTCCACGGTGAGCGGCAACGTGACCGGGCGCTACGTACGCATCCGCAACACCGCCGCCAAGAACGTGTGGTGGCGCGTGGCCGAGATCACCGTGACCCCGCCCGAGACCGCCGATCCGCTCAAGTCGGTGTACACGAACAAGACGCAGCACGGGTACACCGCCACGCTGGGCGCCAATACGGCGGAGCTGTTCGACAAATCGCACACGATGCTTGACGGCGGCCAGTACGCCGGACTCGATCTGCTGGCGATCCGTGATCTGACCGACGTCGAGCTGAACACCGGTAACGCAAACCCCAGCCTGCAGATCTCCGACAACGGACTCGTCTGGACCACTGTCGAGCCGGGCAACCTCACGGGCAAGACCGCCCGCTACGTGCGCGTGATCAATGGCACCGACGGAGCGGCCTTCTCGGTCAACAAGCTCAAGGTCGGCTTTTCCACGGTCGGCAAGTTCGGCAAGCTGGTCTCATCCGACATCCAGAAGCGCAACGATTGGGGAACCGACACCCGCGAAAGCGGCAACGCGTTCGACGGCGATATGACCACGGTCATCAAGTTCGCCGGCCAGCCGCGACAGGGCAACACCGCGGTGTTCGATCTCGGTCAGCCGATCGACATCACCTCGCTGCGCATCTACACGCAGGACACGCAGTACGACTACATCCGCGACACCAAGGTGCAGATGTCCGTCGATGGCAAGACCTGGGTTGACGCGTTCGAGATTGGCGACGGCGTGTCCGACACCGACACCACGACCGCGTTCGGCGACATAAGCGACACGAACAAGAAGACCGATTCCAACTACCCGAACGTCTTCTACTACGGCAAGGACGACATCGCCAACGGCACCGGCATGCGCTACCTGCGTCTGCTGACCACCGCCGACTACCCGCAGCGTGCACTCGCGTTCAACGAGTTCATGGTGAATCAGGGCGCCTACGTCTCCACCGAGGCGAACGCGGCGTTCTCCGCCACCAAGGTCGAGGAGCGCGGCCACGCGCCGAGCAACATGATCGACGGCGACCTGACCACCACGTACAAGCCGAGTGCGGCCAATGGCTCCCTGACCTACAAGATCGATGACCCGAGCGACATCAAGTCGTTCCGTATCGTGCAGTCGGGGGCCGCCAGCGGTGCGACCGTCACCGGTACGGTGTACGACGCGGCGACCGGAACCACTGCCGGTGTGACGGCTCGTGCAGCCGCCCGCTCCACCTCCGAGGTGACGTTCGGAACGCTGGAACAGGCGATCAACGAGTTCAAGGTGCCGGACGGCAAGCAGCTGCTCAGCGTCAAGATCGCGTGGGGCGACGCCATCCCCGAGATCTCCGAGTTCATCACGCTCGACTCGGCCGACACCGACGCCGACATCACCACGGCCAAGGCGGCGCTCAAGGCGAAGATCGACGCGACCGTCGACACTTCCGCCTGGACCGCGAACGCCAAGACCGCGTATGACGAGGCCAAGGCCACCGCCCAGGCTGTGTACGGCAGCCCGCTGGTCGGCAAGGCTTCGATCGACGCCGCAGCCAGCGCCGTGCAAAGCGCCATCGACGCCGCGCAGACCAAGGCTGACGCCGCCGCGGTCGCCGCGCTGCGCAAGCTCGTGGACGAAGCCGTCACCAACGACGGCCACTTCTACACGACAGTGACGTTCACCGCGTACACCGACGCGCTCGACGAGGTCAAGGAAGCGCTGAAGGACACGAACAACCTGTCCACAGCAGACGCCGCAAGCCTCAAGAAGGCCGTCGATGACGCTCTCGCCGCGCTGAAGGACTCCACCTACCAGCGTGAGCTCGCGACGATCGCCGTCGACAGCTTCGCCACGATCGACGAGGCCGACTACACCACGAACTCCTACGCGGCTTTCAAGGCCGCTAAGGAGGCGCTCGACGCCCTGATCGCCGCTGACGGAACCAAGCCGGCCGCGTTCAAGACCGCGACCGCCGACTACACCACCGCCAAGACCGCGCTGGTGAACGTCGCCGCCCTCAAGGCCCAGATCGCGCACGAGAGCAACTACGTGGAGGCGAACTACACCGCCGACTCGTGGAAGGCGTATTCCGACGCGCTCAAGGCCGCAAAGGCGAAGCTGGTCGACGGCACCACCGATTCGGTGGCCGCCGCGCTGACCGCGCTGACCGCCGCCGAGAACGCGCTGGTGCGCACCACGACGCCGCCCGACACCACCGTGCTCGACGAGACCATCGCCGACATGGAAAAGGTTAACGGCAGCGAGTACACCACCGACAGCTACAAGGCCCTGACCGACGCCATCGCCAAGGCGAAGAGCGACAAGGTCAAGGGGGATGCCGGCCTCAACCAGCAGAACATCGACGCCATGAAGGCGGCGAAGGAGGCCCTGGTCTCCACCGTCGAACTCAAGGCGAAGGTCGCCGAAGCCGGCAAGGTCGACTCGTCCAAGTACACCACGGCCAGCTACGAGGCGCTCTCCAAGCTGCTCGCCGCGAAGGACGACACCACCTCCGACCCGGTCGTCAAGGGTCTCGACACGCTGTACAAGTCCGGCACCGTCAAGGAGCTCGCCGAGCGCGTCGCCGCCATCGACGCCGCGGTCGCCAAGCTGGATGCCCGCGCCACCGGCGTCAAGGACTACGTGGACGGCATCAAGCTCAAGGACAACGACAAGGGCTACTACACCGACGCCAGCTACAAGGCCTACTCCGACGCCTACAAGGCGCTGAAGAAGCTGGCCGCCGCCGGTGAAGGCGAAGTCGGGATTGCCGAGTTCACCGAAGCCAAGGAGGCGTTCGAAGCCGCCGAGGCCAAGCTTGCCTACAAGTCCGCGGACTACGGCAAGATCGATGACCTGCTCGCCAAGGTCCCCTCGGACCTGAGCGGCTACACCGCCGACTCGGTGGCGAAGTTCGAGGCGGCCAAGAAGGCCGTGAAGCGCGGACTGACCATCGACCAGCAGAGCAAGGTCGACGCGATGGCCGACGCGCTCGAAGCCGCCATCAAGGGCCTGACTCTCAAGTCGCAGGCACCCGGTGGCAACAAGGGCGACGGAACCCAGAGCGGCACTCATAAGGGTGACGACATCTCCAAGACTGGCGCCGACGTGCAGGTGTTCGCGATCATCATCGCGCTCGCCACGTGCGCTGGCCTGGGCGCCGTGGCCTACGCCCGTCGCCGCCGTGAGGTGTGACGGCAGGCTGACTAGCCGATAACCCAAGGGGCTCCCCTCCAATCCAAGGAGGGGAGCCCCGATTTGTTGGACGCTGTGTAAATGTATCGCGGACACGCGCGATCCGCGACCGTTACGCGAACAGGTCGTTCAGCGCTTCGGCCATGGTCGGATGCGTGAACATCATGTCGCGCAGTGTACTGGCCGGCGCGCCCATATCCATCGCCAGCTTGACGATGTTGATCACCTCGTGCGATTCGGCGGCGAGCAGCATCGCGCCGAGAATGCGGTCGGTGCCGTTCTCGACGAGCGCCTTCATCATGCCCTCCGGCCGACGCATCACCTGGGCCTTGGGCACCGTGGCCACCGGCAGTCGCTTGACCACGTAATCCAGTCCCGCCGCCTTCGCCTCGCGCTCATTCAGGCCCACACGCGAATACGGCGTGTGCAGGAACGTGCTTGACGGCACGTTGCGACGGTCGCTCAGCGTGTACGGGCGCGCGGAACCGTTCAGCTGAGACCATACTACGCGGTAGTCGTCCAGCGAGATGTACGTGTGCTGCGGGCCGCCGTTCACGTCGCCCAAAGCCCAGATGCCGTCGGCGGTGGTACGCAGCAGGTCGTCGACCTTCACGGCGCCGCGTTCGGTGAGTTCCACGCCCGCCGCCTCGAGATTCAGGCCCTCGACGTTCGGCGTGCGTCCGGTGGCCACCAACACCGCGTCGGTGGACAGGCACAGACGCGCTTCGGAGCCGACGTCCGACGTGCCCCTCATCGAGACGGACAGCCTGATGCCGTCATCCGCCGATGTGATCGCCTTGGTGTCCGCGCCGAACAGGAACCTGACCCCCTGCGATTCCAGCTGTGCACGGATCGCGGCCGCCACATCCTCGTCCTCGCGTGGCAGGAACTCGTCGCTGTGCTGCAGCACGGTGACCGCCGTGCCGAAATCGGCGAACATCGAAGCGAACTCAAGTCCGATGAATCCGGCGCCGATGATCACCAGCCGTTGCGGAAGCTCGTCGACGTCCATCAGACCGGTGCTGGTGTATACGCCCGGAGTGGTGCGAATGCCGGGAATGTCCGGAATGTGCGGCGTAGCACCGGTGTTGATGAACATCATGTCCGCGGCCACGGCGACCGGTCCGTCGGCGGTGGTGATTTCCGCACTGTGGGCGCCGGTGAAGCGCGCGCGGCCGGTGATCACGGTGATGTTGCCCTGGTCGGCCAGCTTATGGTAGTTCCGGTCGCGCAACATCGCGGTGATGCGCCGCTTCTCCCTGATGGCGGCTTCGAATGCCGCTTCGCGGGTTTCGGCGGTACGGTTCGCGCCCTCTCGCCGCGCCCGATCGGCGGAGAGGATCAGTGATTTGGACGGCAGGCATCCGATATTGATGCAGGTGCCGCCGTACATGTCGGCGCTCGCTTCAGCTACGACGACCGTTCGGCCCGTTGAAGCGAGCTTTGCGGCCAATGTCTTGCCTCCCTTGCCGAATCCGATGATGAGGGCGTCCGCGGAAATCGCGGATGGAACGTCGGTGCTGCTGGTGCTGGTCATGGTGATGTCCTTACTTATGCGGATGGTGGTGCGCCCAAACCGAGGTGTATCCGTCTTTCGTCCCCTTCCTTGGCGACGATGGGACCGGTCGACGCGAGTGGGCGCACCACTGTACGCACGCGCGCCGAAGTCGGAGCCGTAGTCCTGTCCTATGCGGCTACGATACCGTCATCATATCAGATGCGGTGGGCGGAGCGAAGCGTGAATCGGACTTATCCACATGGTTATCCACATCCGAGGTGGGTCCGGTCACGGCGTTCATCCAGACAGCCCATGGGTGTAATGCGAAGGCCCTTTGCGGAAGCTGATCCGCAAAGGGCCTCGGGGTCGGTCGTTTGGTGGCTAACGGGCCGTCAGTCCGGCCATGCGTTGCATGGATCTCATTCGCCCAATGCCTTGTCGACGACGAGCTTGGCCTCGTCGAGCACCTTGTCGAGGGCCTCGGGGGAGACGAAGGATTCGGCGTACACCTTGTAGATGTTCTCGGTGCCGGAAGGACGCGCGGCGAACCAGTTGTCCTTGGTGGTGACCTTCAGGCCGCCGATCTTGGCGTGATTGCCCGGCGCCTCGGTCAGCTTGGCGGTGATGTCCTCGCCGGCCAGCTGCGTGGCGGCCACGTCATCGCCGGTGAGCTTGGCGAACTTGGCCTTCTGTTCCAGCGTGGTCGGGGTGTCGACGCGCTTGTACCAGCTCTCGCCGAAGCGGGCCACCTGATCCTGATGCAGCTGCGCGGGGTTCTTGCCGGTCTTGGCGGTGATCTCGGCGGCCAGCAGGTCGGGGATCAGGCCGTCCTTGTCGGTGGTCCACACGCGGCCGTCGCGGCGCAGGAAGCTCATGCCGGAGCTCTCCTCGCCGCCGAACGCGACCTCGCCGCTGAACAGCGGATCCACGAACCACTTGAAGCCGACCGGAACCTCGACGAGCTTCGCGTTGATGGACGAGGCCACGCGGTCGATCAGGGAGGAGGAGACCAGGGTCTTGCCGATGCCGGTGCCTTCCGGCCAGCCCGGACGGTTGCCGCCGAACAGGTACTCGACGCACACGGCGATGTAATGGTTCGGGTTCATCACGCCCCAGTTCGGGCAGACGATGCCGTGGCGGTCGGCGTCCGGGTCGGTGCCGCCCACCAGGTCGTACTTGTCCCAGGCACCGGCGTTGAGCTGGTCCACGAGGCCCTTCATCGCGTACGGGGAGCTCGGATCCATGCGGATCTTGCCGTCGTGGTCGATGGTCATGAAGCGCCAGGTCGGGTCGACCTCGGGGCGCACCACGCCGATGTTCAGGCCGTACTTCTCGTTGATGAGCGGCCAATAGTTCACGGAGGCGCCGCCAAGCGGATCGATGCCCAGGCGCACGCCGGAGTCGCGGATCACGTCGAAGTCGATGACGTTGCCCAGGTCGGCGACGTAGTGCTCGCGGAAGTCGAAGCCCTCGACGTACTCGGACTTGATGGCCTCCTCGTAGGGCACTCGTTTGATGGACTTGAAGTCGCCGAGCAGTTCGTTGGCGCGGGCGGCGATGGCGTTGGTGGTCTCGGCCGGTGCCGGGCCGCCGGTGACCGGATCGTACTTGAAGCCGCCATCGGTGGGCGGGTTGTGGCTCGGGGTGACCACGATGCCGTCGGCCAGGCCCTCGCCTTCGAAGCGCTGGGTGCCGTCGGCCGCGCGGTTGTGCGTCAGGATCGCCTGGGAGACGACTGGCGTGGGGACGAAATCGCCGCGGGAGTCGACGCACACGTGCACGCCGTTGGCGACGAGCACCTCGATGGCGGTCTTCTCGGCCGGGCCGGACAGGGCGTGGGTGTCGCGTCCGAGGTACAGCGGGCCGGTGACGCCGGCCTTCTTGCGGTACTCGGCGATGGCCTGTGTGATGGCGACGATGTGGGCCTCGTTGAATGAGGTCTTCAGGGACGAGCCACGGTGGCCGGACGTGCCGAAGATGACACGCTGCTCCGGAACCGCCGGGTCGGGGACGAGGTCATAGTACTTGCCGATGACTTCGTCGACATTGATCAGATCAGCTGGGGTGGCGGGCTTGCCCGCATTGTTTGCTACCATGCTTCTATTTTGCCACGACCGGTGTCATTTGGGTTACGTTTTTGTGAGAAATTGTGATTTTTTGTTCGAGAATGTTGGTGATGTTGCCGGGCGTGCTGCCTGTGCGTGCCATGTGCGTCCAGCTCTATCCGCTCTGTCATTAGGTACACCGGTACATTACGGGTTCAAATAGCCGTTATTTGGTATCCCCCGTGCGAAATGGTCGTTTCAAAGCCCAAAAACGACCATTTCGCACATGCAATTGTGAATAACGGCTATTTGAACCCGTAATGTACCGGTGTACCAGATAAGAGGATGACGGCGGGGAGGGGAAGGCGGAAAAGAATGCAGCGAAAAGAGACACGGAGGAAAGGGACGCGGCGGAAAGGGGGCACAGCAAAAAGGATGCGAGGAAGCACGATTGACCCTAGAGGATTGATTAGTGGAGTGACGGAGTACAACGGATAGCCCCGGAGGACAGGATGGCGAAGGGCGGAACATAGGGGATGGAGACGCGGGAGGAAGGGACGAGTGGAAATGACACGGCAGAGGCGGTCTGTGTGACCATCGACGCCGATATGCCAACGGCACGGGGAATCAAAGGCGCTTGGAACCGCCGAGAGGTTGATGGATTGGCGTTTGCCGCGAAGAGGGCGGCAATCACGATGGCGCCGGTCGTGGAACCGGTCTTCGCGAGCGTCTTCATCGCATCGGCGGAAGGCGCGACCTGAACCTGCGGCTTGAAGATCGTGACCTTCGGCTTGCTGGGCTTGGCCGGCTTGGTACCGGGCTTAACTAACGGGCTCAGCCGGCTGCGTCGGCTCGCCAGGCTTCGTCGGCGCCTTGTACACGTTGGCGAACGTGGCCGCGTCAACGGTCTCGCCATCCTTCGCATACGAGACGGCGGCGGTCAGCGTGTTGTCGGCCGCCGCGGTCACGGTGATGGTTACCGCGTACTCGGTGCTGTCATACGTGACGCCATCGGCGTTGCCGGCGACCTGCACGAGCGTGTACTCGTACGTGCCGGCAGCGTCGAACGGCATCTGGTCGAAAGTGACAGTGCCATCGGCTGCGTTCGTGGTAGTGCCCGGCATCCACCACGTACGCAGCCGCAAGGAGAACGTCTCCGATTTGCGCGACACCGTCGGCGCGACCGCATGCGGCCATGTCGGCGACAACAACGATGCCGGTATACTCGACCGCCTGTCCACGAGCAAGTACAAGAACCCGGCCGAGCTGTCCACGTGAGGCGCAGACACCACCGGCCCAGACCTGACCACCAAGGGTGTGGGTAATTTCACGCAGGATGATGGCATCCCGTTGCAGGTCTGGGACGCGTCTGCGTCACCATCGGTATGCCCGCCTGCAAGTCCGGTTCGACCAGCGGTTGGACATGCGGCGTCGTCACCGCCGACAAGGTCACCGAAAGCGTGAACGACAACGGCGAGCTGCTCGACGTGTACGACTTCCACTTCAGCGCCTTCCTGCTGAGCGGTGACTCGGGCGGTGCCATCGTGTCCGGCCACTACTCGATCGGCGTGGATTCGTACGGCAACATGAGCTCCTGCGATGACGCGGCCGATGACGATGCGGTCGCCGGTGGCTTCGCCATCGTTGACAGCAAGTACAACGCCGAGGCGATGTTCAAGCACGGCTTCAACCTGTCCATCAACGTCGGACAGCCGAAGTTCGCCAAGCTCGCTGCCGGCCAGATATCCGGTATGGTCGATGCCGCCGCCGGCGCGAAGGTCACGGTGACGGTGGATGGCAAGAGCTACGTCGCGATCGTCGGGAACGCCGGTGTCTGGACGGTTCGTCTGCCGAAGGCGCTTGCGCCCGGCTCGCACAAGGTGACGGCCGTGGCCTCGCTGCAGTCCAAGGGCTCCGATTTCACCACGACCGGAGCCGCCGCTTCCCGGAAGTTCACGCTGTAGCGGTAGCGGGTCTTCGCGGATGGGCGCCGTGATGCGTCCGTAAGGCGGCGTGCGTGCGGGCTGAGCCGCGAGCGCGCCGCCCGCCCCGTCAATTGCGGGTGATGTCTCGCGTGGCGAGATCCGAAAATGGTTCCACGCCATACGGCCGGTCGGTGCTCTATGTTCCGACCGGTCGTCACGCTGCGCGGGTTTTGCGTCACTGTGCGCGGGGTGCGTCACGCTGCGCGACCCGCGCACAGTGACGATATCCCCAAAACCCAGTGATTGCAAGGGTTTTCGTCATGCGTCACTCGGTGCGGGGTCGCACAGCGTGACGCGACCCGCGCACAGTGACGGGTGCCCGCGAAACATGCGTCGCATGAGCCGGTGATGATGCTTATATGGATGTTTATATAGATGAAAGGCGGGGCGCATCGGCCACCCGCTCATCGCCCGAATGGTTGCGATGCCATCTTTGTGATTTATCGGCGTGTCGCAGTTCATCTGAAGTTAACATACCAATCGACTCGATGCAGGGTTGCAAGTCGACAAGACGCAAGACCTGAGATACGGATAGGACTATCCATATCTCAGGTCTTTTTTTTTGTTTTGCGGCCCGGCACCGGAGACGGATCAATGGAAGATTCACGGAAAGGGATGTGAGATGGCAGCATCAACTGCATCGCAGATCATCGAAGCGATCGGTGGCGCGGGCAACGTCAAGAGCCTGACGCACTGCGCGACTCGCCTGCGTTTCGAACTCGTCGACGCGGGCAAAGTAGACCAGCACCGGCTGGAGACCATGAAGGGCGTGCTGGGAGCGGTGCCGCAGTCCGGCGACCGTTACCAGGTCGTCATCGGCGGCGCGGTCGCCACGATGTACGAGAACATCATGCACCTGCCCGAGATGGCGGGCGTCGGCGCTGGCAAGGGCGCGGTCGCCGGCGACAAGGCGCAGTCCGATGCCGACGTCAAAGCCGCCGAACGCGCCAAGGTGCGCGGCAAAGTCGCGTGGATGGACTCGTTCTTCGAGTACCTGTCCGACTCGTTCCGCCCGATCCTGGGCGTGCTGCTCGGCGCGTCGATCATCATCGCCCTGATCAACCTGTGCATCTCCATCGGTATCGTGCCGGGCGAGGAAGCCAACACCAGCCTGGTGTTCATCAAGGCCATCTGGAAGGGCGTGTTCTACTTCCTGCCGATCATGATTGCCTACAACGCCTCGAAGAAGCTCAAGGTCGACCCGTGGCTCGGTGGCTCCATTATGGCCGCTCTGATGACCCCGCAGTTCGCCGACCTGATGGACTCCGAAAAGTGGAAGGGCGTGACCACCTGCGTCAAGAGCGCCACGCTGGGCACCACCTCCTGCTCGACCAAGGTGTTTGGCATTCCGATGCTGCTCAACGACTACAGCGGCAACGTGTTCGTGCCGCTGCTGATGGCCGCCGTGCTCGCGCTCGTCTACCACGGGCTCAAGAAGATTGTCCCCGACAGCGTGCAGATCGTGTTCGTGCCGTTCTTCTCGATGATCATCGTCGGCGCCCTCACCGCCTTCCTCATCGGCCCGCTCGGCATCCTCGCCGGCAACTGGCTCGGCGTCGGCTTGGCCTGGCTCAACGGCCACGCCCCGTTCATCTTCGCGATCCTGATCCCGATGCTCTACCCGTTCCTCGTGCCGCTCGGCCTGCACTGGCCGCTCAACGCCCTGATGCTTATGAACATCCAGTCCCTTGGCTACGACTTCATCCAGGGCCCGATGGGCGTGTGGAACTTCGCCTGCTTCGGCGCGACCGCCGGCGTGCTGTTCATCTCCATCCGCGACAAGAACAAGGACATGCGTCAGACCTCGCTCGGCGCCCTCGCCGCCGGCCTGCTCGGTGGCGTGTCCGAGCCGAGCCTGTACGGCATCCACCTGCGCTACAAGCTGATCTACAAGCGCATGCTGGTCGGCTGCTTCGCCGGTGGCGTCGTCATCGCGGTGCTCGGCTGGCTGTTCCCGTCCGTCACTGCAGCCGGCGAATCGGTGCGCGGCGTGACCACCAACGCGTTCGCGTTCACCTCCCTGCTCACCATCCCGGTGTTCAGCCAGATGTGGGTGTACGCCGTCTCCATCGCCGTGTCGTTCATCGTCTCGATGGTGCTGATCATCATGCTCGATTACCGTACTCCCGAGCAGAAGGCCGAGATGAACGCCGCCAGCGAGTCTGACGGGACCGCCGTCGAGACGGCGCCGGCGGACGCTGCACCGGTGGCGACCGCCACCGCGACCGCTACTGCCACCGCCGTTCGCACCACCACGGTCGGCGCCCCCGTCGCAGGCCATGTCGTGTCGCTCGACGACGCCGGCGACCCGGTGTTCGCCTCCCGCGCGCTCGGCGAGGGTGTGGGCATCCAGCCCACTGATTCCACCGTGGTCGCGCCGGTCTCCGGCGTGCTGCAGACCGTGGCCGAGACCGGTCACGCCTTCGGCCTGAAGACCGACGACGGCATCGAAGTGCTGGTGCACGTCGGCATCGACACGGTGAAGATGAACGGCGAGGGCTTCCACGTTGCCGTCAGCGCCAACCAGCGCGTGAACGCGGGCGACACGCTGGTGACCGTCGACTTTGATAAGGTCAAGGAGGCGGGATACAGCACCACGACATTGATGACGGTGCTGAACACCGCGGCGCTTGCCGGCGTCACCCCGAAGACGGGCGTGGACGTGCAGGCGGGCCAGGAAGTGCTGGACATCCAGCGCTGACCGCATCAAGAGCCAATCGGCGCAACGGCCGAGCGGCCGGAAGGAATGCCGTGAAAATTCTTCGCGTGTTCAACAACAACGTCGTACTCGCCAAGGACGGTGCCCGCGAGGTCATCGTCACCGGGCGCGGCCTGGGATTCCAGGCCAAACCAGGCCAGCGCGTCGACGACGCGAAAATCGTGCGCGTGTTCGTTCCGGCCGACGGCCGAGACCCGGACCATATCGCGGAACTGCTGTCCGAGATACCTCCGGAGATCATTCGACTGGTGACGGACGCCATGACGGCGACCGGGCTCGCGGAACAGGCCGAATCGCAGCCCACGCTTGTCATGGCGCTCGCCGACCACATCACCGGTGCGGTGCAGAGGGCGCAGCGCCACGTCAACATCGCATATCCGCTGCAGGCGGAAGTCCAGTCGCTGTACGCGTCCGAGTACGCGCAGGCCTCGCGGCTGGTCAATGAACTCAACCGTCACCTGAACGGTGTCCTGCCCGGCAGCGAGACCGTGGCATTGGCGTTGCATCTGGTCAACGCCGGCTTCGCGAACGGCGACCTGTCCGACACATACAAGATGACCGGCGTCATCCAGCAGATGCTGACCATCATCGAGCAGACCTACGGCGTCTCGCTTGATCAGCACAGCGTCAACGTCGGCCGGTTCATCACCCATTTGCGCTACCTGTTCGTACGCATCCATCAGGGCAAGCAGCTCGACAAGGAACCCGAGCCGATCATCGCATCGATCCGGCAGTCATATCCCAAGGCCATGCAGTGCGCGCAGACCATCGGCACCGTCGCCTCGCTGCGTCTGGGCTCCAACCTCACCGAAGATGAGGTCGCATACCTGGCGTTGCACGTCGCACGGGTCGTCGCGGATGCACGTAAGCATGAGTAGCGCTCTCAGAACTTGCAGATAGAGGCCGTTTCTCATGAAAAACGGCCTCTATCTGCAAGTTCTGAGAGCGTCGGTTTCGTATCAATCGCGAATCGGCGGGATGATTCCCGTCGCTGACATGTCGGGCGCGACCTCCGGCACGCGCACGCACAGCGCCTCGCGGTCGACGGTGAATCTCAGATGCCGCGTGCGGCCGAGCATGTCGCCGTCGACCTGGGCCAGCACCGGCTTCTCCAGCGTGATCTCCGCGCTCACTCCCTGAATCTGGTCCATCGTCGAATTCGTCGACAGTGGGTTCGATCCGGGCTTGCCGGTGATGGTCTGGTGCACCACATCGCCGAACAGGTTCGCCCAGCCGAAAATGCCGCCCGACGTGTCGATGATCTCGAAATCGAGGATGCCATCGTCGTATGAGGCGTTGGGCATCAGCGAGAACACGGGGATCTGCCCGCAGTTGCCGGCCATGAACGTGCGGAATGCCACGCCATGACGGGTGTGCATGCTGCCGTCCGTGCTGGTGATGGTCACGTCGCCCCGGTATTTCGGGGTGAACAGGTTCTTCACGCCGCCGACGAAATACGCCAGCCAGCTGATGTTCTTCTTCAGCTGCGGGTCGGTGTCGTCGATCATGGCGGCATCGAAACCGACCCCGGCGATGATCAGGAATGCGTGGCCGTGATCGGCCTTCGGATCGTCCAGCAGCGAGAGACGGCCGACGTCCACGTGCCGCGACCCGTGCGATGTGGCGACGGTGAGCGCCGCGTCGATGTCGTCGATCGGAATACCCATGTTGCGGGCGAACAGGTTGCCGGTGCCGATCGGGATGATGCCCATGGCATGGCCGGTGCCGGACATGGCGCTCGCGACCGTGCGGACAGTGCCGTCGCCGCCGACCGCGACCACTACGTCGGCGCCGTTGGCGAGCGCCTCCTTGGCGCATGCGCGGCCGTCCTTGTCGAGCTGCGTGTCGATGAATTCCACGTCGGTCAGTCCCTTGTCACGGCAGAACTGTTCGATGTGCGCGCGCCGCTGGGCGGCCTGCGGCTTGGACGGGTTCACGACGAAGACGTAATGCACCTGATCGTCGTTGCGTTTGACGAGCTGCTGCGACAGTCGCTTGTGGCGGCGGGCGCGAAGGGCGAACGTCACGGCGACGATGAGGACGATGACGCCGGCGATGATGGCTATGGTGATGATGGCGGCTAGCGGCATACCTCCCATTGTGAACGTTCAAGTGGCTTGTAATGGTTTCGCCCTGCCGAAATTCGACGATTCCCACACGATATTCACGGGCGGGGGCATGCGTGGGGAGAGGGACGAAGCGGATGCCACGGGGACCGGCCTCGGTCTTGTGTTGTCATTGGGAGGTGCGTCGTCTTGCTCCCGCTGGTGGGAGCTGGCTCGCGTAGCGAGTCTGACGGTGGCTTGGTGTGTTGGCGACCACCCCCGGTCTCGCTGCGCGCATAAAAAATCCGCGTGGCGGGAGGCACCCGTTGGGGCGCGTCCCACCACGCGGAGGACTGTGGCCAGTTCAGCTGGCCGGTCAGCGTATGCGATCGGCTCGCTTCGACGTGCGGACCGCGGTGAGACCGGCGGCCAGCAGCGCCATCATGGCGACGACCACCGCCACCACGGGTGCGCCGGTCTGCGACAGCTGCTCGACGGCACCGGCGTTGCCGCCATTGCCGGCTGCGTTGTTCGCGCCGTCGTGCCGTTCATCGCCCGTACCGGGCTTCGTCTGACCAGGCTGCTCGGTCTGGCCGGGCTTGCCGGGCTGAGGTTCGGTCGAGGTGCCGGCGGCGACGGTCAGCGGCAGCGTCACGGTTGTGCCGTTGGTCACGGCCTTGACGGTGAGCGTCGCCGCGCCAGCCGGCAGCCCGGCGGGAACCGCGACCTGCAATGTGGCGGTGTCGCCGTCCTTGACGGCCGCGGAGCCGACCTCGGTGCCGTCGATCGTGGCGACCAGCTTGGTCTCGGCGGGCACGCCCAGCGAGGTGAGCGTGAGCTTCGAGAACTGCAGATCGAACGAGGTGCCGGCCGTGACCTTGCCACCGGCCGGGATGCCGGTGACGGCCACCGCGCGACGGTCGTAGCGCGGCTTGAGCGGCGAGTTCTTGGAGATGTAGTCGATCCATGCGTCACGGTCGACCAGACCGGTGTCCTTCGTGTCCTTGCCGGCGGCGAAGGCGCGGAAGTTGTCGCCGCCCTGCAGCAGGAACGAGAAGGAGCCGATGCGGTACTCGCGCTTGAGGTCGAGCGGCTTGCCGTTCACGGTCACCGAAGTGATGTGATTGCCCTGCGCCGCGTTCGGATCATAGGTGTAGGAGACGTTGTGCGACAGGCCGAGCTGCAGGTACGGGCGGGAGGGCACGTTGCCGTCGGCGTCGGTCTGCCACTGCTGTTCGAGGGCTTCCTTGAACTGGGCTCCGGTGAGTGTGGTGGTCCACAGGTTGTTGAGGAACGGCAGCACGGCGTTGGCCTGGGCATAGGTGATGGTGCCGTCGGCGGCAATCGTGCACTTCTCGTTGTCGCCGGTCTTGCAGAATTCGGCGCGCAGGCCGCCGGGGTTCACCACGCCGATTTCGGCGCCGCCGCGGTTCTCGGACGACAGTGAGTCGAGCAGCGAGTCGGCGACGAGGTTACCCATCGTGGATTCGGAGGCGCGGTCGTCGCGCGCGCCGTCCTTGAAGGCGGTGGTGATGTCGGCGGCGATGGAGCCGACTGGCTTGTCGCCTTCCTCCTGGCCCTTGGCCACGGCGGCGTCGACGATGCTCTTCACGTTCCTGACGGTGTCGTCGCCGGCGGCCGCGAGCTCGTCGTCGCTCTTGCTGGTGTCGACCGCCACGTTGCCGGACTTGCGGTAGGTGACGGTGCCGGTGGCCTTGTCGTAGTCGAGCACGACCTGGCCGATGTTCGCGGCGTAGCTGCCGGTCTGGATGACCGGGCGTCCGTTGTGGGCCGGATCGGTGTACGAGTACTTCATGTGCGTGTGCGCGGTGAAGATCACGTCGACCGCCGGGTCGGTGTCGTCGACGATCTTCTTGAACACCGGGCTGGCGGCCTTCTGCTCGTCGATGGTCGGCTTGGCGGTGGCGTCATCCTCGTTGGAGGCGCCGCCCTCGTGGTATTCGGCCACGATCACGTCGGCCTCGCCGTTCGACTCGTCGCCGTCGGTGAGTTGACGGGCCACGCGGTTCACGGCCTCGACCGGGTCGCCGAACTCGATGCCTTTGATGCCACCGGGGGAGACGAGCGTGGAGGTCTCCTGCGTGACCACGCCGATCACACCGACCCGCACGCCATTGACGTTCTGGATGCTGTATTCCTGAAGCGCCGGCGTACCGGTGCCCTTCTTGTACACGTTCGCGCCGAGATAATCCCACTGCGCGTTGCGCTTGCCGTCGGTGCCGATCACGCGGCCGGTCAGGTCGTCGTACCCCTGGTCGAACTCGTGGTTGCCGACCGCTGAGGCCTTGAGCTCCAGCGCGTTGAGCACGTCGATGGTCGGCTGGTCCTTCTGCGCCGACGAATTGAACAGCGAGGCGCCGACGTTGTCGCCGGCCGCCAGCAGCAGCGACGAATCCGGGTGCTCGGTGCGCAGCTGCTCGATGGTAGCGGCGAACGGCACCGTCAGGTTCTTGCCGATGCGGCCATGGAAATCGTTGAAGTTCAGCAGATTCAGCGTGGCCGTGCCGCCGGTCGTGCCGGAGGCCGAGATTCCGATGATCACCGGATCATGGTCGGAGGCGCGGAACTGATCGGCCTGGTACAGGTTCTTCGCATTGTAGTTGTAGCGCGAGTATTCCAGCGCCACGGATTCGACGGAGTTGATGTTCCAGATGTCCGCGCCGGTCACGGACCGCATCGCGGCCTCGTTGGCGAAGATGTGGTCGAGTGAGCCGACCCCTCCGTTCGTGTTGCCGGATTCGTCCTTGACGGTGTAGGCGTAGGTGTACTTGCCGGTCTTTTCGCTCACCTGCTCGCTCAGGTCGGTGTATCCGGCCGCCACGATCTTCTGGATCGGTTTTTCTGCGTAGTAGGCGTTGAAGTCGCCGACGAGGAAGACCTTCTCCAGCTTGAGATCGCTCTTCACCTCATCGGTGAACGCGAGCAGCGCGTCGGCTTGCGCTTGACGGGTGTAGTCGGCGTTGCCGGAGCCGTCGCCGGGATCCTGGTTGAGCGCGTTGCTCGCCGAGCCCTTGGACTTGAAGTGGTTGGCGACGACGAGGAACGCGTCGGAGTCGGCGGCGCCCTTGGCCTTGAACGCCTGGGCGTCGGGCTGGCGGCCGTGCTCGTAGCCGTTCTTGCCGTTGAACGCGTCGGAGTCGGTGAGGATTCGGGTTGCGCCGACGGTCGCGACCTTGGCGGGCTTGTAGATGAACGCGGTGCGGATCACGTCCTCCACGTCGAGGTCGGGGACGGTCTGCGGGCTGGGCACGTAGGCCCAGGTGCCTTCGCCGGCCTGCTCGTTGAGCGCGTCGACCAGCGTGGAGAGCGCGTAGTCGCGGCGCTCGCCCTTGAATGATGCCGGCACGGAGCTGGCGGCCTTGGCAGAGTTCTCGATCTCCTCCAGCGAGACCACGTCGGCGCCGAGGTTGTTGATGGCCTTGACGATCTTCGCCCGCTGGCGTTCCATGTTGGCCTTGTCCCATGCGCCGCGCACGTCGCAGTTCTTCGCGGTGACCGGGTTGCCGTCACGGTCGGTGTAGGCGTTGCTCGTGGAGCAGCCGGTCTCGTCGGCGGTGGTGGAGAAGTAGTTGAGCACGTTGAACGTGGCGAGTCTGATGTCGCCTCCGACCGCGGCCAGATCGGGCGTGTCGGTGCGGGTGCTGGTGAACGTCACCGGCTGCGCATCGGCGTTGTCTCCGGTCAGGCGTTCGGTCGGCTGGAAGCGCCACGCGCTGTTGCGGTAGTCGAGCACGACGGGCTTGGTGAACGTGACCTTCTCGCCCACGCGCACCGGCTGGTCGTTCGACAGGTACGGCAGCGGCGTGTCGGCGTTGTCCGGGTACTTCGTGTCGAGGAAGTTGCGGCTGGAGCCGTCGTCCAGGTACACGCCCTCGGCTTCGATGCGGTCGAGTTCGGCCTGGTATGCGGCACCGGTTTCGGCGTCGCCCTTGAGGCCCTTGACGGTGGGGTTGAGGAACGGCTTGTTCGATGCCGCGAGTCCGATCTCGCCGTACTTGTTCGTGTTGTACACGTCCGAAACGGTGTAGTCGCCCTGCGGCGCGATCAGCATGCTTTCCAGGCTTTCGCGCTCGGTGTCGGTCTTCGGGAACGCCACGGTGGAGGCCTTCGGGGCCTCGACCTTGTCGGAGAGCTTCGTGACGGAGCTCGCGTTGAGCTCGGTCAGGCCGTAGTATTCGCTGATCGTGCCGTTGACCTTGACATAGTCGCCGATCTGAAGATCCTTGACGTTCTTCGAATCGTATACGAACAGGCCGTCGGACGCCTTGTGCTCGGCGAGGTTGACCGCGCCTCCGGTTGCCGGAGTCTGGATGGTGTAGCCGTTGAATCCGCCGTCCGGGTAGGCCGCGGTCACCACGCCTGTGGTGGTCACGGTCTTGCCGACACACGGGCTGGTGTCGGTGGTGCCCTGGATCTGCGCGATTTCGGCCTCGCCGGTCGGGCAGTCGCCGGGCGTCGGGTCTGGTTTCGGTGTCGGCTGGGATTCTTCGCCGGTGCCTTCGGGGGTGATGTCGGCGCTCAGCGTGAAGTCGGCGCTGTTGTCGTTTGTGTCCACGCCGTTCGTGCGGTTCAGCGACTTCACGGCGGTGTTATTCGTCGGCGCGGTGGCAGCCGCCTTCTCGAACGTGTTGGTGTCGCCGTAGCCGAGCGCGTCGATGATGTCGGCGTTCGCCGTGGTGTCGCCGACGGCCGGGCTGAGCTTGCTTGTCGTGGCGGCGAGGAACAGCGTGCCTTTGGTGCCGCTGGCGTTGAGGCTGGTGGCGGTGGCGTCCGCTTGCGGCAGCTCGGCACCGTCGGAGCCGTTCGAGCCCGCCTTGATCAGATAGTGGCCCTTGGCCTTGATGACGCCGGTCAGGTCGGCGGCGGCGTTGCTCGCGCCCGTGCCGCTCGCCGGACGGTACTGCAGCGAGGTGCCGTCGAGCGTCACGTCATTGTCGGTGGTGTTGTACAGTTCGATGAATTTGTTCTTGTATGCGGCGCCCTTGCTGCCGCCGGACAGATACGCCTCGTTGATGACGACGCCCGACCAGGACGCCGCGGTCTTTTCCTCGGTCGGCTGCGCGTAGGCTGTGGTGACTGGCGTCGCCACCAGCGGCACCAGCAGCGCTGCCGAGACCAGCAGGCTTTGAATGCGTGTTGAAATACGCATGGATACTCCTTCTTGCTGAAGATTCCCGCGCGACGCGTCGCAGGGCGCGAACGGTCGTCGCACGGGAACCGATGTGCAGCGCCAGCGTAGGAAGCCCGAAGAGACGGCACATGGAGCCGCAATGAACGTCGTGTGAATCCGCTCGGAACTCTGTTCTCCGGCTCCGTAGTCGGATGCGGCGATGCAACGGCTGCGCCGGCCGAGGGGAGGGGGCGGCCGTGATGTGTGCGGCGGGCCGTTCAAGGGCCGGTCGAGGGGTATTGTCCGTGTCGGCTTACGGCGGTAGTGTTAGGCACATGCTTGATATTCAATTCATTCGCGAACATGCTGACATTGTCAAGGAATCCCAGCGCAAGCGCGGCGAATCCGTCGAACTGGTCGACGAGGTGCTGCGCTCCGACGAGACCCGTCGCTCCGCGCTCAAGGAGTTCGAGGAGGCCCGCGCCCAGCAGAAGGAGATCGGCAAGAAGGTTGCCGCCGCGCCCGCCGACGAGAAGGCCGCGCTGATCGCGCAGACCAAGGAGCTGTCCGCCAAGGTCGCCGAGTACAAGGCCGCCGCGGACGCCGCCGCCGGGGAATACACCACCGCCATGTGGAAGCTGTCGAACGTCGTCGAACCCGAGGCCCCGGAAGGCGGCGAGGACGATTACGTTGTCGTCAAGAAGGTCGGCCAGCCCCGCGACTTCGCGGCCGAAGGCTTCGAGCCGAAAGACCACCTGACCCTCGGCACCGGCGTGGCCGGCATCGACATGCGCCGCGGCGTCAAGGTCGGCGGCTCCCGCTTCTACTTCCTGCGCGGCGCGGTCGCCCGCATGCAGATCGCCATGCTGACCATGGCCGTCGATCAGGCCGAGAAGCACGGCTTCGTGCTCGCCATCACCCCGACGCTGGTGCGTCCCGAGGTCATGGCCGGCACCGGCTTCCTCAACTCCCACGCCGACGAGATCTACCGTCTTCGCGAGCCTGACGAGCAGTACCTGGTCGGCACCTCCGAGGTGGCGCTCGCCGGCATGCACGAGAACGAGATCCTCGACCTGTCCAACGGCCCGCTGCGCTACTGCGGCTGGAGCTCCTGCTACCGCCGCGAGGCCGGCGCCGCAGGCAAGGATACGTCCGGCATCATCCGCGTGCACCAGTTCGACAAGGTGGAGATGTTCGTCTACACCAAGCAGGAGGACTCCTACAAGGAGCACCAGCACCTGCTGAGCATGGAGGAGGAGATGCTCGCCAAGGTCGAGGTGCCGTACCGCGTCATCGACACCGCCGCCGGCGATCTCGGCTCCTCCGCAGCCCGCAAGTTCGACACCGAGGCGTGGATCCCGACCCAGGGCCGCTACCGCGAGCTCACCTCCACCTCGAACTGCACCGAGTACCAGGCCCGCCGCCTGAACATCCGCGAGCGCAACGAGGACGGTTCCACCCGCGCGGTCTCCACGCTCAACGGCACGCTGGCCACCACGCGCTGGCTCGTCGCGATCCTGGAGAACCATCAGCAGAAGGATGGCTCCATCGAGATTCCGCAGGCCATGCGCCCCTACATGGGCGGCAAGGAAGTCATCGAGCCGACCAAGTGGGAAGCCTGATCGCTTCGGCGTCGACCGTATCCGGTGGCGGAGAACATCCGCGCCGGATGTATAATTGAATCTTGTGCGCTTCGTGGCGCACATAAGGACAGGTGTCTGAGCGGCCTAAAGAGACGGTCTTGAAAACCGTTGTGGTGCAAGCCACCGCGAGTTCGAATCTCGCCCTGTCCGCATATCGGGGTTCCGGGTGCATCGCCTGGAACCCTTTTTGTCTATTGCCGGCATATCCGCGGTCCGGCATCTGGGGATTGTGCCACACCACGTCAATTTGTGGTCAAAATCGCATTGTGTGGCACAGCGTTTGCCACACAATGCGATTTCGACGCGTTTTTGAGCTGGTATGGCAACGAACAAGAATTCAGGAACCGCCATTTTCCAATGATCTGAGGAATTCGCCCGAATTGTCCTGAATCGGCGCTGTACCACACCAGCACAAAAACCGCCAAAAATCGCATTGTGTGGTACAGGGGCGGTTGAAAGCGGCGCGGCGTGATGCGGGCGCGCCATGTCCCATTCTTTGTATATATTGTTAACAGAATCCGGCAATGTTCGCCGGTGCGGTTCTTACTGAAAATCAAGAGAAGACAAGGGCAACCAATGATGGTTTCATCCGCTCGTCATCGTCGTGGGCACTCGCCCGAACATCCTCCGACCTGCCACCGATCATGGCGGCGTCGCGCGACGGCCCTGCTCGTCGCCATGGCGACACTCATGTGCGGCCTGATCACATCCGGACGTCTCGCGCGCGCTGTGGAACCGGCGATCGCCGGCGTCACGGCGCGCGGTGCCGCCGCGGACGGCCATGCTGCGGCCGCCGCAGTCGACGGCGATCCGGCGACCTACTGGCAGTCACCCGCAGACTCGTCGATGCAGGACTACCGCCGCTTCCTCGACTTCGACCTGCACGGCACATACAGCATCTCGCAGATCGACATCACCAACCTCGCCGGCTCGTACTACCACTACGAGGTCTATCTGTCCAAGGACGGCGCCGACTACGGCAAGGTGGCCTACAAGAGTGATGACGCCCCCGCGACCGGTGCCGCCGACACGCATCCCATCGATGCCACCGAAGCCGCATACGCGCGCATCAGCGTCAGCTACAACTCCGCCGCCCAGCAGGTCAACCTCGCCGAAGTCGCTTTCCACGGCACCAAGGTCTCCGACGAGCAGGCCAGCCCCAAGGCCATCTCCGTCACCGACTTCGACTCAAGCTCGTGGGGCCGGGAGTGGGCCCGCGTAGAGACCGACACCGACTATGCCGCCGAGAAGACCGTCACCGAGGTCAGAAACCTCGTCGGCCGCGTGATCGGCGAGCGGTGGGTCGACAAGTTCGACTTCCAGCTGCGCGGCAAGGCCGACGGCAAGGACGTGTTCGAAATCTCAGACGCCGGCGACGGCCGGATCTCCATCCGCGGCAACAACGGCGTCTCGCTTGCGTCCGGCCTCAATTATTATCTGCGCCACTGGTGCAAGGTCGACTACAACCCGCTGTTCGGCTCCCAGCTGTCCATGCCGGAGAGCCTGCCTGCAGTCGGCCGGAAAATCCTCAAATACACGAACTACGAGTACCGGTACGCGCTCAACTTCTGCACCTATTCGTACACGATGGCGTTCTGGAACTGGGATGATTACGAGCCGTTCCTCGACTGGGCGGCGATGAACGGCGTGAACCTCATGCTCGACATCGTCGGACAGGAGGAGGTGCTGCGCGAGACGCTCACCCAATACGGCTACAGCGACGACGAGGTGCGCGAATACCTGTCCGGGCCGGGATACTACGCATGGTTCTACATGCAGAACCTGTACTCGGTCGGAGGCCCCCTGCCCGCCGCATGGTTCGAGCAGCGCGTCGAGCTCGGCCGCAGGATCCACGACCGCATGCAGGCGTACGGCATCACGCCGGTCATCCAGGGCTTCGGCGGTCAGGTGCCGGCCGACTTCCAGGAGAAGAACCCGACGTCGGTGGCCGCGTCGTCCGGCACATGGTCCGGTTTCGACCGCCCGTACATGATCAAGACGTATCTGACCGACGCCGACAAGGCGGCCGGCAAGGAGGACTACTTCCAGAAGGTCGGCGACACGTTCTACAAAGCTCAGGAGAATGTGTTCGGCAAGGTGTCGAACTACTACGCGGTCGATCCGTTCCATGAGGGCGGCACGATTCCAGACGGCTTCGACATCGTCGACATCTACCGCACCGTGCAGCGCAAGATGCTCGACCATGACCCGGCGGCCGTGTGGGTGATGCAGCAGTGGCAGTGGGGCATCGACGAAACGAAGCTCTCCGGGCTCGCGGACAAGGGCCAGACGCTCGTGCTCGACCTGCAGAGCGACCTGCGCTCGCAGGCCAGCCCGATGGAGAACCAGGGCGTGCCGTGGGTGTGGAACATGTTGCACAACTTCGGCGGACGCATGGGCCTTGACGGAGTGCCGGAGGTGATCTCCCAGGACATCACGAAAGCCTACAACTCCAGCGGTTACATGCGCGGCATCGGCATCACGCCCGAAGCCATCGACAATTCGCCGATCGTCTACGAGCTGCTGTTCGACATGACCTGGGAGCAGGATCCGGTCGACTATCGCTCCTGGACGCAGGAGTATGCCGAGCGCCGGTACGGCGGAGCCGACGGGACGATCGAGAAGGCGTGGGACATCCTGCTTGACACCGCCTACAAGCACACGGACGGCGAATACTATCAGGGCGCGAGCGAATCCATCATCAACGCCCGCCCGTCCGACAACACCATCGGCTCGGCGTCCACGTGGGGCCACAGCGACATAGATTACGACAAGCGGCAGTTCGAGAAGGCCGCGGCCCTGTTCGAGCAGGCGTATGACTCGTACAAGGACTCGGCCGGCTTCCGCTACGATTACGTCGACGTGATGCGGCAGGTGCTGGCCAACAGCTTCCAGGAATACCAGCCGCTCGCCGGGCAGGCGTACAAGTCGGGCGATCTGGAGACGTTCCGGACACTGTCGTCCCGGATGCTGGACATCATCAAGGCGCAGGACAAGCTGCTTTCCAGCTCGGACGACTTCCTCGTGGGCGCATGGATCGACGACGCCCGCACGATGCTCGACGGCGCGGACGATTGGACCGCCGACCTGTTCGAGCTCAACGCGCGTGCGCTCGTCACCACGTGGGGTCTGAACAAGAACGGCTCGCTCATCGACTATTCCAACCGCCAGTGGGCCGGGCTGACCGGCGACTACTACTATCGGCGGTGGAAGACGTACATGGACAACCGGCTGAACAAACTGGAGCACGGCACCGACTTCACCGACCCGGACTGGTTCGACTACGGCTGGCAGTGGGCGAACCGCAAAAGCGACGAGGACGGGTATGGTTTCGCGACCGAAGCCGCGGATGACGTCGACCAGAAAGCGCTCGGCAAGATCATCCTCGACCAGTATTCGGTCACCGCGATGGACGACGTCACCGACGGTGGCACCGCGGTCGAACGCACGAACCTGGCGCTGGGACATGACGTGACCGACGAGGACACCGGCACCGTCGTCCCTGACGTGACCGACGGCAACACCGACACCGGCTGGACGCAGACGGGCAAGACCGACGCCACGCTGGTGGTCGACCTCGACGGCACGTATTCGATCACCGGCGCCGGCATCACCCTGCAGCAGATCGCGGCCGACTTCCCGCTGCGCTACGAGATCGAGGTCTGGAACGGCTCGGGATGGGTCGAGATAGGCCGCAGCGAAGCCGATGCCGTCAGCTCCAAGAACGAGGTCGCCGCCGACATACTCGGCTCCAAGGTGCGTTGGAAGTTGCATTCGACGAACGGGCGGGACCTGACCGGCATCTACGAGCTGTCCGTCTGGGGAGCCGCGCAGCCGCAGCCCGAGTACACGAATCTGGCGCTCGGCGGCGCCGCAAGCGCCGGCCCCAGCGAGCGGCCCGCGTCGAACGGCAACGACGGCGACGACGGTACGCTGTGGGTCGGCAACGGGTCAGACCCGAACTGGTATCGGATCGACCTGGCGTCGGCGCAGCGTGTGGACCGCGTGCGGCTCGTGTTCGAGACGGCCGGCCGCCTGTTCCAGTTCAGGGTCGTCGCGGGGCTCGCTGACGGTACCGAGCGGACACTGATCGACGAGACGCAGAACCAGGGCGCCCTCGATCAGGTGTATGCGGCGAATCTTGGCGAGGAGGTCGAACACGTCACCGTGGAGTTCACGGGGTCGGTCGGCGGCACCGCATGGCCGGCGCTCGCCGAACTCGAACTGCTGCAGGAGGCCGGCGACACCATCGAAGGCGTGAACATCGCCACCTCGGCCGCCATCACGTCGTCGCCCACCAAGGACGCGCCCGAGAACGCCGGCGCGCTGGTGGACGGCAAGGCGACCGCATGGGTGTCCCGCGACGGCGCCACGCCGGCATGGTTCCAGCTCGACTACGCCAAGGCCCGTGAGGTCGACAGCATACGGCTCAAGTTCGAGGAAGGCCAGCCCGACCGCAGCATGCAGTTCACGTTGAAGGTGATCGACGCGAACGGCGACGAACATACGGTCGCCGAACGAACCGAAGCCGACCTGAGCAAACAGCAGGGCATCGTGATGGACGTGCCGGTCGGCATGAGCATCACACGCATCCGCATGGACATCGCCGACGCCCGCATCCCCTCCAGCGGCTCGCCCGCATGGCCACTGGTGTCCGAGATCGAGGTCTACGCGACGCCCGGCAACGTGGCTCGCGACGCCAAGACGACGGCCTCGGACGGCTCGACGCTCACGGCCGCCGACCTCGCCAAGCTGACGGACGGAGACCGCGACAGCGCGGCCACCTTGACGGCCAAGGCCGACAAGACCCTGACATTCACGCTCGCGAAGGCCGCGGACATCAACATGCTCGCCCTGCTGGCCTCCGGTAACAGCGAGCCGGTGCGGTTCAAGGCCGAATACCGCGTGGTGCCGCAGGACGGCGGCGGTGCGGGCGATGGTGCAGCCGACCAGTGGAAGACGCTGACCGACTATTCCGGCAATGCGCAGATGAAGCCGGAGATCGTGGCCCGCCTTGCACGGCCCGTCTACACCGACGCGGTACGCATCACCGTGCTCAACGAGAACCCCGTCGCCATCAACGAGTTGTACCTGTATCAGGCGGATGCAGGGGCGTCTCTGGAAAGCTACCTCTCGTCCGTCGAGACCGCGCTCGGCAAGCTCACCGTCGGCGAATACGCCGGCAACGTCACCCGGGCGGCGAAGACCAAGCTCGAAGTCGTGCTGGAGCGGGCGCGGGCGGCGCTGGACGCCGGACTGACCTCGCGCGAGGCCGGCCGGTGGACGACAACCGTCGAAGACGCGGTGTCCGAGTTCTACCGCACCGGCTACGTGTCGCTCGACCGCAACGCGCTGTATGTGGCGATCGATGACGCCGCGGCGCTGATCGCGTCTCTGGACGCGCATGGCCTGCCCGCGTCGTCGGCCGCATTGGCCGAGGCGAGGGCAAGCGCCAAGCAGGTCTCCGACGCCTACGGCACGGTGACGCAACAGGATCTCGATGACGCCGCGGCTGCGTTGCGGCGGTCGGCCGACACGGCGCTCGCGCAGCTTGACGCGCAGGAGCGCTATCAGGTCGTGCTGGATGCGGCGGTCAAGACGCTGGAGGACGCGCAGACGGCGGGCAGCGTCGGCGAATACGAGGGGCAGCATCCGCAAAGCGCCGCGGACGCTCTGCGCCAGGCCATCGACGACGCCAAGGCCGCACACGGTGCAGCCGCCGGAGACGCCGATAAGGTGGACGCCGCGGCGGACGCGCTGCGCCAGGCGACGACCGCGTTCAACGAGTCAATCGTGCACATCGATGCGGCCGCGTTGGATGCGGCGAAGCGGGCGGCGAACGGTCTGGTCGAATCGCAGTACGACAGGGCTGCGTGGGCGACGATGCGCGAGGCTCTTGCCGCCGCCGTAGCCACCGACATGGCGCACATCTCCCAGGCTGACGTGGACGCCCTTGCGGCACGGCTGAATGATGCCATCGCCGCGCTGTCCGACGCGCGTCTGGACCGTGGCCCGTTGTCCGATGCCATCGCGTCGGCTCAGGCTCTCAGGGAAGGCGATTACACTGCCGAATCGTGGAAGGCGTTCGCCGAGGCGTTGGCCGCCGCGCAGGAGGAGTGCGGACGGCGATCCACCACGCAGGGCGATCTGGACAAGGCCGTAAAGGCCCTGACTCAGGCTCGCGACGGGCTGGAGCGCAAGCAGTCCGGCGGCGGTGAGGAACCAGGAGGTGGCGAGGATCCCGAGCAGCCTGGCATCGGCGGGCAGCCCGAGCGTCCTGGTGGCGTCAAACCCGGCGCCGGCGGCAACGCCGATACCTCCAAACCCGGCACGACGGGCACGGAAACCCTCTCGAAGACGGGCGCCCAGACGCTGCTGCTCGCAGTGACGGCATGCATCATGCTTGCCGCGGGATTCTCCATCACGACGGCGCGCTCCCGTCGCCGGTGACCGGCTGCGGTATGGCCGGGCACCTGTATGGGGTGACCGGCCATACCGACGTGCTCGCGCACACATGGTCTCCTGCATGACCATATCGCGCCGCCAAAGACACCCCCGTAACTCCCCGTCATAACCCCTTACGAAACATAGTCCCCCAAATATCTTCCCGCCGGCGCTACACTTCAAAATCACGGGGGGGGGGGGCTTGTTTTCGCTTTTTGCGTAGGATGAACCCTCCCGAAGCAAGAAGTGAAGGATGTATCATGTTTCGGGAAAATCGACGCTTCGTCGTCAGGTTCAGGCAACGATTATCAATATCATCCAGCAAATATACAGGCGATGCCGCCGCCGCAAACGCGGTGCACAAGGCGCAATCCGCAGTCATGCGCGTGGGTGATGAGGCCCCGCTGACCGCCGCCAAGGCCGGATCCGCCGCTCCGGCCGCCAACATCGCTCTGGCCGCAACGCTTGACATCGCCAATGGCGTCGATGTCATCCTGACCGGCGAAGTCGATGGTCACATGATCGATCCCATGGCCGATGCCAAGCCCGTGCTGAAAACCTCCACCCCCGACGCGCCGAACACCCCCGAACCCTCGGAAGTCCCTGTGAAGTCGGAGACCTACGCCGCGGTGACATCCGTCGCGACTGCTTTGGGCGAGACACGGCTGCCAGGCACGTCGCCGATGATGAACCGCGCACGCCGCGAATCGTATATCGGCGGCTGACCCGGCCATCCGCCTGCCTTTCACGAGGCAGGGCGGGCGTCCCGATTCGGAGGATACTGCGGGGAAGACAGTGCAGTGAATCCCGGCGAGCCTCCGTTTCATGTTCGTCTCTATCGATGAGAAGAGTGCTGGAGGGCACCATCATGAAAGACAGAGAGTTTGACGACGACGAGATTGACTACCTGCGTTCACTGCCTGCCGTGAACAGCGTCGGACGGAACCGCATCCGATACACCGACCAGTTCCGCGAATACTGCATGCAGCGGTATCGTGCGGGGGACTCGCCGACGGGTATATTCCGCGACGTCGGGCTTGACCCGTCGCTTATCGGATACAAGCGCATCGAACGGTGCATCGCGCGCTGGAAGATGATGGAACCGGCTGATGACGACGCCGAGCCGATATCCGCTGACAAGTTCCCTCGTACCGGCAATCCGCTGATTCCGCCGGCGCCGATTCGCGCGGCCACGATCCGCGAGAATTTCGGTGGATCGGAGGCCAAGGACCTGCGCGATATGCTCATAGCGCAGCAGATCCGGTACATCCACGAGCTGACTGCGGAGAACGACAGGCTCCGCGAACGCAACCGGAGACTCGAATCCGGACTGCGGGAGGATGAGGGCGAGACCGGCGAGCAGAGCGGGGAGACGGACCAGCCCACGCTCTGACGCCAGCTTGGTACTGTCGCGTAGCGACTGGGGCGGTCCCGGAGCGGTTCTCGCCGCGCCAGAATCCCGCGATATGATGCATTGCATGGTTCTTTCTGAGAGGAATGGGCCATGAGATGCACGCGCATCACTACTATGGTGCGTATGACTGATTCCGTTTCCGCCACGCCAACCGCGTGGACCAATCCACTGCGCGATCCGCGCGATTTGCGCCTGCCGCGCATCGCAGGCCCGTGCAGCATCGTGATCTTCGGCGTGACCGGCGATTTGTCGCGCAAGAAACTGCTGCCCGCGATCTATGACCTCGCCAACCGCGGCCTGTTGCCGCCGAGCTTCGGACTGACCGGCTTCGCACGCCGCGACTGGACCGAAGACCATTTCAGGGATTTCGTCCGCGAGCACGTGCAGCAGCATTGCCGCACCCCGTTCCGCGAATCGACGTGGAAGCAGCTCGCAAAGGGCATCCGTTTCGTGCAGGGGACGTTCGATGACTCCGCGGCGTTCGCGCGGTTGAGCGACACGGTCGCTGAACTGGACCGCGACCGGGGCACGCGCGGCAACCATGCCTTCTACATGTCGGTGCCGCCGCGGGCGTTCCCCGTGGTGGCGCGTCAGCTCGCCGACTGCGGACTGGCCCGCTCGTCCGAGGGCGCATGGCGACGCGTGATCATCGAGAAGCCGTTCGGCCACGATCTGGCCAGCGCCAAGGAGCTCGACCGTGTGGTCTCCGAGGTGTTCGACCCGTCGAGCGTGTTCCGCATCGACCATTATCTCGGCAAGGAAACCGTGCAGAACATGCTGGCGCTGCGTTTCGCCAACGCGATGTACGAGCCGATCTGGAACGCCAACTACGTCGACCACGTGCAGATCACGATGGCCGAGGACATCGGCGTGGCCGGCCGCGCCGGATACTATGACGGCATCGGCGCAGCGCGCGACATCATCCAGAATCATCTGCTGCAGCTGCTGGCCCTGACCGCCATGGAGGAGCCGGTCTCGTTCACCGCCTCCGACCTGACCGCCGAGAAGACGAAGATCCTCTCCGCGGTGCGTCTGCCGAAGGACCTCGCCGCACACACCGCTCGCGGACAGTACGCCGCCGGCTGGCAGGGCTCGCATGACGTCGTCGGATACCTGGAGGAGAAGGGCATTGACCCGGCGTCTACCACCGAGACCTATGCGGCGATCCGGCTTGACATCGACACCCGCCGCTGGGCCGGTGTGCCGTTCTATCTTCGTACCGGCAAGCGTCTCGGCAAGCGTGTCACCGAGATCGCCGTCGTGTTCAAGCGCGCGCCGCACCTGCCGTTCGAGTCGACCGCGACACGCGAGCTCGGCAAGAACGCGATCGTGATCCGCGTACAGCCCGACGAGGGCGTGACGATCCGCTTTGGCTCCAAGGTGCCTGGCGGCACGGCGATGGAGGTACGTGACGTCTCGATGGACTTCAGCTACGGCCGTTCGTTCACGGAGAGCTCGCCGGAGGCATACGAGCGACTGATTCTCGACGTGCTGCTCGGCGACCCACCGCTGTTCCCGACCACCGAAGAGGTCAACCTGTCGTGGAAGATCCTCGACCCGATCGAGGAATTCTGGTCCACGCTCGGTCAGCCGCAGCCGTATCGTGCCGGCACATGGGGGCCGACGGAGGCCGATGAAATGCTCGCACGCGACGGACGCCACTGGAGGATGCCATGATTATCGAAATGCCGAACACCCGCACCCGCGAGATATCGCAGAAGATCGACGAGTTGCACGAGGAGCGCGGCGAGTCGGCGACCGGCCGCGTGCTGACGCTGCTGATCTCCACCACCGAGGACGAGCTGGAGCAGGCGCTGGAACTGGCCAACGCCGCCAGCCGCGAGCACCCGTGCCGTGTCATCGCCATCTCCCCGCGGCGTGGAAATGGCGTGCGCAAGCCCGTCGAGGGTGCGCCCAAGCCCGCCGAGGACGCGGATGCGGCGTACGACAATTCCAATCTGGACGCCCAGGTGCGCTTCGGCGCGGACGCCGGTGCGGGTGAGATCATCGTGCTGCACCCGCGTGGTGGGCTGGTCCATCATCCCGACACGTTGGTCATCCCACTGCTCGTGCCCGACGCGCCGGTCGTGGCGTGGTGGCCGAACGAGGCGCCGGCCAACCCGTCCAAGGACCTGCTCGGCGCGATGGCGAGGAGTCGCATCACCGACGCCATGCACTCGTCGAACCCCTACCGCACCATCGAGGATCTGCGCCGCAACTGGTCGCCGAAGAACGTGGACATGGCATGGACGCGTCTGACGGTGTGGCGTGCGATGCTCGCCACCATGCTCGACCAGCCGCCGCACCTGCCGATCAGCACGGTGAAGGTCTCCGGTCCGAAGGGCTTCCTGCCCATGGATTTGCTGGCGGCCTGGCTGCGGCTGAAGCTCAACGTGCCCGTCATCATGGAGGAGGTGCCCGGCGCGACCGCCGTGACCGGCGTATACCTGACGCGCGCGGACGGGACGCTCAGTCTGGAGCGGCCGGACGCGAAGGAGGGCATCGCCGTCATCAGCACGCCTGGCCAGTCGCCGCAATCCATCAGCGTGCCCACGAGGACGCTTGAGGAATGCCTGAGCGAAGAGCTGCGTCAGCTCGACCCGGATGAAGTGTATGCTGAAGTCATCACCCAGGGATGGAATCTGATTCATCCTGCCGAATAAGCACTGTCGGACCGGCGTCTCGACCGCAAGATGCCGGCCCGACGGCAATCGGTGAATCAACGAATGAAAATGAACGACGATGCGTGAGCGTCACGGAACCGTCACGCGCCCATGCCCGGGCGCGGGTTTCGGACGCGTGAAGACCGAATCAGAACGACAAAGGAGCTGTAACTGATGTCGCAAAGAAAAACCGTAACATGCCCGAACCCCGATGTTCTGGCGCAAGCTGTGGCCGTGCGCGTGCTGACCACGATCAGGAACCTGCTCGCCGAACCGGGGCGCAGCCGCGTGGATATAGCGCTGACCGGCGGGACCGACGGCAATCGCGTGCTGCGCGCGATCGGCACCGACCCGCTGGCCGATGACCTGGACGCCTCGCGCGTGCACATCTGGTGGGGCGACGAGCGGTTCGTGCCCGAGGACAGCGACGACCGCAACGCCAAGCAGGCGCGGCGGTTCCTGAACATCCTGGTGGAGCGCGGGCTGATGCCGGAGGAGAACATCCACGAGATGCCCGCTGACACGCGCGATGCCGCACAGATCGCCGCAGCCACCGACGAGGAGAACGATGCGGCGCTGGCCGATGCGGCCGCCGCCTACCAGAAGGAGCTGATCGAGCATCTGGGGGAGGAGCCCACGTTGGACATCGCGTTGTTCGGCGTCGGCCCGGATGCGCATTTCGCGTCGCTGTTCCCCGGCCGGCCTGAAGTGCTGATCGACGACCCGCATGTGCTGGTCGCCGGCGTGCGCGATTCGCCGAAGCCGCCGCCGCTGCGCGTGACGCTCACCGTTCCCATAATCGCCCGTTCGCGGCACACGTGGGTGTTCGCGTCCGGGGAGCGCAAGGCCGATGCGGTCGCCGCCGCCTTCGCCCAGCCGCGCAATCCGCAGGCCCCGAGCTCCTTCGCCGACGGCGAGGAACTCGTCTGGTACATCGACCAGGACGCCGCCAGCAAGCTGTGAGGTTTGTCTCGACTATCGGATAGTTCGGTATTTGACGCCTGTTATTTCGGATAACGAGACAATTCGAGGATTCCGTGGCACGAAACGGCAAAGATGCATGGTTTTGCCGTTTCGTGCCGCGTCTCCCATCGTGAAATAAGATCTGATTGGTGTTCATCATGGCATGAGATTGAGGCCGGTCTGTCAATCATGGCGATGCGGTTCGACGATCGTACTGGACAATCCGGTCGTATTGCGAATTTCGTTCACTCCGCCCGAGGGTTCATTGCGTGCCCGGTGCGGTCCGGCATGCGAATGGGATGCAGCGCAAGAAGCGCGCAGGGTTGCGATGCCGATGCGTGTACAACTCCCGCGAAATGGCATAATGCGCGCGTTGTACGGGGCGGAATCTGTACAACAGCCGTTGAAAACGATTGCGCCCACTGTTGTACACCGACGGAGTTCCTGGAAACGTTGGAATTCCAACGAAATGAGGAATGGTGTGCGAGGTCTCTCGGGACGGTGTATGTACAACTGCTGCGTTTGCCTACAATGCGCGCGTTGTACAGGAGGATATGCACCGCCGGCGGTGACTGGGCGTTGATTGGTGATGTTGGGATGCGGCTGGTTGCGATTACTGTGCGCGAAAAACGTCTGTGTGAAAAATGGGAACCACACGATATGAATGGTGTGCCGATGAAACACGATGGCGCAGACGCCCCTAGGGGAGCCTGCGCCATCATTCGTATGGTTCGCGTTCGATCTGCGAGCGGTAGAGAGGGGCTTGTGGTGAGGCTCGGTGTTTGCTTATGACCAGGCTCGCCTTCGGCCCCTACGATTGGGGTCTCGCTTCGCGAGGCTCGGTGTCTCCTCGCGGCTGTCACCGGAAATCACGCAATGATTTCCTCACGGCCAGGCTCAGCCCACAACGTGTGGAAAGCACCGGGCATGTCGGTGCGCTGGTAGGTGTGGGCGCCGAAGTAGTCGCGCTGGCCCTGGATCAGGGCGGCGGGCAGGCGCGGGGAGCGCAGGCCGTCGAAGTACTCCAGCGAGGAGGCGAACACCGGCACCGGGATGCCGAATGTAATCGCACGGGAGACCACGCGTCGCCACGAGCGCTCGGCGGTCTCGATCGCGTCCTTGAAGTACGGGGCGAACAGCAGAGACACGTTGGCTTCGCCGTTCTCGAACGCGTCGGAGATGCGGTTCAGGAACTTTGCACGGATGATGCAGCCACCGCGCCAGATGCGCGCCACCGCAGCCAGATCGATCTTCCAGTCATACACCTTGGCGGCTTCGGTGATCTCGTTGAAGCCCTGGGCGTACGCGACGATCTTCGAAGCGTACAGCGCCTCGCGGATGTCATTGATGAACGCGACCTTGTCTTCCTCGGCCATCGGCACCACGCCGGACGGTCCCTCGAAGTCCTGCTTCTGGGCTTCGGCGCGAAGCTCGGCCTGCCCGGACAGTCCTCGCGCGAACACGGCCTCGGCGATACCGGTCACCGGCACGGCCAGATCAAGCGCCGACTGCACGGTCCACGTGCCGGTGCCCTTCATGCCCGCGTGATCCACGATCACGTCGACCAGCGGCTTGCCGGTCTTCTTGTCGACTTGATGCAGCACGTCGGCGGTGATCTCGATCAGGTAGGACTCCAGCTCGGTCTTGTTCCACTCCTCGAACACGTCGCCGATCTCAGCCGGCGTCATACCGAGCGCGCGACGCATCAGGTCGTAGCTCTCGGAGATGAGCTGCATGTCGGAGTATTCGATGCCGTTGTGCACCATCTTCACGAAATGGCCAGCGCCGTTCTCGCCGATATGCGTCACGCACGGCTCACCCTCGGCCTTCGCCGCGATGGACTCGAAGATCGGCTTGAGCGTCTTCCAGGACTCCTCGCTGCCGCCGGGCATCATCGAGGGTCCGAGCAGGGCGCCTTCCTCGCCGCCGGACACGCCGCAGCCGACGAAGTGCAGTCCGCGGGCGCTGATCGCCTTCTCGCGGCGGATCGTATCGGGGAAGTGCGCGTTGCCGGCGTCGACGATGATGTCGCCCGGCTCCATCAGATCGGCCAGCTGGCCGATCATCGCGTCGGTCGGCTCGCCCGCCTTGACCATGATGATCGCGGTGCGCGGCTTCTTCAGCGATGCCACGAATTCCTCCATCGTCTTCGCGGGGAAGAACTCGCCCTCGCTGCCATGCTCGGTGATGAGTTTCTCGGTACGCGAATAGTGACGGTTGAACACCGCCACCTTGTTGCCGTGACGGGCGAGATTGCGGGCGAGGCTCGCTCCCATTGCGGCCAGTCCGACGACACCGACGTTTGCTTCAGCGGTCATGCTGTTTCCTTCCGACGAGGATAGGGTTGTGTTCGTTACCAGTGTATGAAGAACGCTCTACGTGGGTGGCGTCCGTTTCACCGTCGGCATGGGAATGTCGCCGCGCCGGTCGTGCCTTGCCTCATACGATGCGGCGGTCGGCTGCCCAGCGGGTCAGTTCAGTGCGGTTGGACAGCTGCAATTTGCGCAGCACGTTTGACATGTGGGTCTCCACGGTCTTGATGGAGATGAACAATTCGGCGGCGACCTCCTTGTATGTGTATCCGCGGGCGATCAGGCGCATGACCTCCTGCTCGCGGCCTGACAGCAGGTCCAGCTCCTCGTCGCGGCCCCGCGCGCCGCCGGCCCCGTCCATCGGCGCCCCCTGGAAGGCGGACAGCACGAATCCGGCCAGTTTCGGCGAGAACACCGCATACCTTTCGTGCACCTGCTTGATGGATGAGATCAGATCGTCGCCGGTGATGGTTTTGGTAACGTATCCGCGTGCGCCGGCACGAATCACCGAGCCGACGTCCTGCGGCGAATCCGACACCGACAGCGCCAGGAACGCGGAAGCGGGGGAGAGCGGCTGCGATTTGGCGAGGATCTCCGCGCCTCCTCCTCCCTCGCCGCCGGGTACGTGCACGTCGAGCAGCACCACGTCCGGTCTGATGTCGGCGATCATCGCGATCGAGCCTTCCACGTCGGCGGCCTGCCCGACGATGTGGAAGTACGGCTGCAGCGTGGCGATGACACCGGCGCGGAACATCTCATGGTCGTCGACGACGGCCACGCGAATCGGCGTCGCCGCAGCTTCGCGGGGAGTGGTATCCGTATCAGTGGCTCTGCCGGACTCCACGTCGTTGAACTCCACGCTGCCGAACTCACCGGCCGCCCCTTGCCTCACATCCGCTCCTGATGTCGGTCCGATGCTTGTGCTGTCTGCCTGACCCATATGCTTCACCTGTCGAATCATGTTTCCCTCTGCGTGCGTGTGTATGATGCCGCGCCGGATGGCGGTCGTCCATGCTGCCCGCCGGCGTTCGTGGCATCGCCCCGCTGGTTCGGTTGCCGTCCGCCTGCGACCGGCATGTGCATGCGCACCTCGGTGCCCCAATGCGGCCTCGATACGATCTCCACTGTACCGCCCCGTCGTCGGATCCGCCCGATGATCGACTCGCGGATGCCGAGCCGGCCCTCGGGAATCGCGTTCACGTCGAACCCATCGCCATGATCGCGCACGAAGACCTCAACCTTGTCGGCGCCGGCCTCGCAATACACGGAGATGGGCTCGCCGCCATGCGTCACGGCGTTGATGAGCGCCTGCTGCGTGGCATCGAGCAGCGCGTCGGTCTGGGCACTGGGCCTCGCGTCGCCCACGGTCACCACTTCGATCGGTTTGCCGTGCTCGTCTTCCGTCTGCGCGGCGATGGCCTTCAGCCCGGCGCTGACCGAACGGTCCGATGTGGTGCGTTCCTGATACAGCCATTCGCGCAGTTCGCGCTCCTGCTGCCGGGCGAGCGAGAACACGGTCTGCGGGTCGTCGCTGTGCAGCTGGATCAGGGCGAGCGTCTGCAGCACGCCATCGTGCAGGTGCGCGGTCATGTCGGCACGTTCCTCTTCACGCTCCTTGAGTGCGCGCTCGGTGGATAGGGAGCGGATGAGCGTGCTCACCCAAGGCACGATCGCCAGAGCCGTGCCGGCCAGCAGCACGAACCCGCCGATGATGATGCGGCGAGGGGACGCGCCCCACCCCGGAACCGTGCTGGTGAACACGAAGATCGCATAGCCGACGAACAGAAGCACGATGCCGCCAAGCATCGATGGCAGTTTGCCCTCGTCCGCGTCGAACCGCGACCATGCCAGTCCGAGTCCGCCGACGGCGACGGCCAGCGGCAAGATCAGCTCCCGTCCGCCGGCAAACGACAGCAGCACGCTTATGGCGATGAACACCAGACCGGCCAATGCCACCAGTGAAGGTTTCGGGGCGCGGCGCAGAGCCGCCGCCAGTCCCTCCGAGGAGTCGTCGGCGTCGCTGCGGCCACTGTCACCCGCGGTGCCGGCGTATGCCGCATTGCCGCGGGAGAGCGGCTCGGCGAAACCTGTCGAGGCCGCATCCGACATGGCCTGCGCGGCGGCGACGGGATCGCCGACCGGCATGAACATCCACAGGAACACGTATGCGATGACGCCGGCCCCGAACGCGAGAGCGGCCGCGGCGAACGCGAGTCGCACCAGCCATACGGGCGCTCCCAGATGTAGGCTCACGCCACGGCACACGCCGACGAGGACGCGCCCGTTCCGCGGGCGCATCAATGGCAGGCTCGGCGCGGCGGACGGCGGTTGGGCGCGGCGGGCCTGCCATTGCGTCCGACGGGGCGCGTGCGGCTGCCGGTACGGGTTGTTCGGCTGGGTCATGGTCCCATTGTGCGCCTCCGGGGAAGACGACATGGGGCATAACGTCCCGGTTCAGGGAACAATCAGGGTGTCCCCCGATGCGTGCGGCGGCCGGTTGCTGCTGTAATGGAAGCATGAACGATACAACGTATGCCTATGACGCGGGTGGCGCCGCCGGCCCCGGCACGAATGGTTCGGATTCGTACGGTTCGAATCCGTACGGCTCTCCTGCGCCCGGGCCCCAGCCGAAGCCGAAGCGGCAGAGCGACCGGTTCTTCTCGTGGATCCGCGGCAGCGCGATGGAGCGCGGCGACGACCGGTGGATCGCCGGCGTGTGCAGCGCCATCGCGCAGCGCGTGGGATGGAGCCCGACTCTGGTGCGGGCACTGGTGCTGGCGAGCGTGGTGCTATGCGGATTCGGTTTGGCGCTGTACGCCATCGCATGGGCGCTGCTGCCCGATGCGCGGGATGGCCGTATCCTCGGCGAGGAGCTGATCGACGGGCGCTGGGATTGGAACATGCTTGGCGTGATAATCATGATGATGCTGGCGGTCGCCGTCCCCGGTGCCGGTCTCGCGGCGGCCCTGTGCGCGGCGCTGGTGCTGTGGGCCCTGGTGCAGAACGCCAACCGGCGGCATGGCGGATACGGGTCGGGCAGCGGCGTCAGCGGTGCCAGCGGTACCGGCGATTCTGAGAACGGCTCATACCGGCGCGGATGGCCGGCCTCGTCATACGCCTATGACGGTGCGGACACGGGAGAGCAGGCGGCCGATGCCGGCACGGCTGGCTCATCAGGGCCCACCGCGCCGGAAGCCGCGGGAAGTGCAGCGGAGTCCTCCGGAGCGTCGGTGCGTCAGCCGTTCCAGCAGCCCGCTCCGGGATACGGCTTCGGCCAGCCCCATACCGCCGATCGGCCCGCACGTCCTCCCATGCCGTACCAGTCGTCTCCGTATCGCCCATCGGCGGGGCCTCTTCCGCCGAAATACGAGCGCCGCAAGCCGGCCGGTTTCGCCATCGTCATCGGCATGATCGGGCTGATGCTCGTCTCCGGTGCGGTTCTGATGCTGGCAAACGACAACTCATCCATCGAATCGATGACCCGTGTGCTCACGCTGTGGATTGGCGGCGTCTGCCTGGCTCTGGGTGCTGTCATAACGGTGCTTGGCCTGATGGGACGCCGCTCCGGAGGCCTGATTCCGCTCGCCTGGACCGCCGCGTTCGTCGCGGTCTGCGTACTGGGCGTCAACGTCGCTTACAGCTATACGGTGGATGCCATGCAGTCCGAAGGCGGCACGCTGGTCAATGTTCGCGGAGTCACGAAATATGGCGCCACCGATCAGCAGATCGCCCGATTGCAACAGGGCGTGCGGTTCGTCGGCGCGAATTACGGCGACGACCGCGTCAGCATAGATCTGACGCGAGATGGCGTGCCCGGCATCAGCCCCCACAAGGTGACGGATGTCGACGGAAAGGTCAGGCAATCGACGTGTCCGGTCGGGGACCTGCGCATCTCGGCCTATCGGGCCCGGGTGATTCTGACTTTGCCGCAAGGATGCAGCTTTGCGTTCGGCAAGCGCAGCGACGGGTATCGGCTCGTCGGTTCTATCGGAGGCCGGTATACGATCACCAGAAACCAGTGGGGATACGATTTCCTGCGTCTGGACAACACGTTCTCGGGCCGTTCCGGTGAGAAGCCGGCGTGCGACGGCGGCGCATCCAACCTCGATTACAGCACCATTCCCGAAGGCGGGCCCGAACTGATCATCAACGTGCCGTACACCATCGAGGGGAAAGTGGCCGTCCGTTATGTCGATGACAGCGGCGGATGCTCATCCGATGACGCCCTGTGAGCACTGCGGGCGAATGATACAAGGAGCACATCATGAATGACGATCACGATATGACACGGCATCTTCCGAATGCCGAGGCGATGCCTGCGGATTTCGAGCAGACCGAGGCTTTGCCGACACTGGTCGGCGGCGTGTCCGAACAGGCTTCTGCCGTCACGCAGGCGTTGCCGGTCGAGCCGACACCAGACGCTGCCGGTTGCCGAGACAGAGGCGATGCCGGTAGAAAAGGTCGCGGTGCCGCAGACCGAGACCAAGTCGTTGCCGGTTGACTCCGCGTCGACCGAGAAGTTGTCTGCCGAACCACTTGCGGCCGGGGCGGTTTCGGACGAATCGGCGGCCCCCGTGGATGACGGCCAGACCGAGACCGAGCCTGCCGCCGACGCATTCGGGAGTCCCGCCGCCGCTTCCGATCGGCGAACCGGCGATGTTCCGGCCGGAGCCACAACGGCCGGCGATGTTCCTGACAAAGGGCAGCCTCTTGCCGCCGCGCCATCCACAGGCGCGGGCGCCACGCAACAGCCTGATGCCGCCACGGCCTTCGCCGCGGGCGATACAGAGCAGCCCGGTCCGGCACCTCAGCAGATTCCGCTGTACAGCACGCAGCCCCCGCGAGAGCATGACGGATACGGACCGAACCGCCCGGATGCGGGTCCTGCATACGCCGCTCCGGCCGGTCCCTGGGCCCAGCCGGGCGCGGGCTCCAATTACGTGCAAGTGCCGCGGGACGTGCCGGTGCGTCCGGTCATCCGCAAGACGGGGCCGAGCGCCGCCACACTGACATTGGGTGTGTTCATGCTGCTGGTCGGCGCGGTGGCGATCCTGTTCGGAGTGAGGTTCCCCAATGGCGTGCTCGCATGGTTCGATATGGATCCCCGCGTGATGTTCGCCATCGGGTGCGCGGTGGTCGGCGGGGCACTGATCCTGATCGCCATCATCTGGTCTCTGGCAAAGATAGCGCGCAACGCGCGAACGCCCCATGACGAGTGACATATCGACCGGTGCCTTGCCGGCGACCCTGCCGGCAAGGCACCGATTCCCGCGTCAGCCCTGTGCGGCCTCCGCTTCGGCGAGATCGGCGAAACCTGCGAGGGCGACGGTGTGGGCGATCGTCTCCTCGGTCAGGTTCCGACCCTTCCGGAGCAGATCGTCGATGAAACGCCGGTACAGGGCCATCGTGCGTTCCGAGTAGGTGCCGAGCTCCCCGCGCAGATATGTTTCGAACGACGTGGATTGCGCGGTGTCCTCCGCGGTGCGCAGCACGCGCATGGCCCGGCCGAGTTTCGGGTAGCGGGCACGGAAGTCCTCGGCCCACGCCACCTGCGTCGCGATGACATGCTCCTGCGTCGCGATACGTTCGTCGCTCAACCGGGGTATGTACGGTTCGATGTTGTCATGGAAATCCTGCGGTGCCGTGGATTCCATCATGCGACCGTACTTCTCCGTGACCAGATTGCGCCCGACGCGCTCGGCTTCGACCAGATCGGCCAGATAACTGTCCAGCAGCGGATCGGGCCATGTCATGAACTGGCTCGTGCGCATCTGCCGGAACACCGGCCAATTGCCTTGGCAGGCGGCCCGCCCGCCCTCGTTGTTCGTGCGCTGGAACTGATCCCATTCATGACGCACTATCCGCTCGATCAGCTGGTCGCTCATCCGCCGTCTCTTTCCCGTTGTCCGTTATCGTCGTTGCCGCCGTCATCTCCCGTGCCGGTCACGCCCTGTCACAGGGAATGCAGACAAGCCGCGTCGCTGGCGATGTGCTCCTCGACATATGGCCGTTGCCACTCCAGGAACGTCTCGTCGCTGCCGGTCAGTCCTTCTCGGCGCAGCTCGGCCACGACCTCGGCGCAGACGTGCTCGATGGTCTGAGATATCTTCTCGGCGACCGGTGCCGACCCCTTGCCGCCCTCGCCGAAACCGGCACCGCCATAGCAGGCGGCGGAGCTCAGCCGCAGCAGCGTCTCCAGCTGCCCGCACACATCGGCGAGCCTCGTCGCCATGCGGGACGACAGCCGCCGAAGCGCGGCGAACCGCCACTTGTAATACGGCAGGTATCCCACGGTGATCGGATTGTTGAGCAGGAACACCAGTGATGCCGCCGCCTGCACGAACTCGCCGATCGACAGCCAGGCGGCCGCACCGTCGCCGCGCGCGAGCATGCGCGGCACATTGTATTGCCCGGCCTGCGCCATCATGCCCAGACGCTTGGATATCAGCGCCAGCCGCACGTCCTCCGGCATGGCCTTGAACCCCTGCCGGGTGTCGAGGAACTTGCCCAACGGGTCGGCGAACACCTCGCCGTTGGTGGCGGCGGCAAGCGTCGCCTCATCCAGCATCAGCCACTCGTGCGGGTTGTTGGTGCTTGGCGCCTGACGGTATCCGGTGATCGACTCGAAGAAATCGCCGATGCGGAACACTCCGTCGCGCCTGCCTGCACCCTGAGCCCTGGCGGTGGACTCGCGCGGGCCGTATCCCATGAACGATTGGGGGAGCGCCTCGTAATCGGCCTGAAGGCGCTCGCCGATCGCCGCATAATCCTCGTCGGTGAGCCATAGACAGAAGCGTGGGCCGAAATCATGGTCGCGCGAGAGATCGTCATCGAACCCGTAGCATTCCGATCCGTGGCCCACCAGTCCCGCCGCGATGCGCCCCTGATATTCCGGGTATTTGTCGGCGATGAGCGGTTTGCCATAGGCGTTCCAGCATTCGCGTGCCAGCTTGAGGCCGCATATGGGTGAGGTGCCGGTGGGTGAGGCGGTAGCGGACGGAACGGCGGCGGATGGGGTGCCGGCGGGTGCTGCGCCGGGCGTGCCGGAACCATTCCCACCTGCGCTCGCATCCTGTGAAACATCCTGTGAAACATTCGCGGGGGCATGCTCGGAGGCCTCGTGTTCGGCCTGCCGCAGGTTGCTCTCGGTGATGCGGTAATAATCAGTGTCCTTGCCGTAGCATTCCTCGATGACCTGCAGGGCCTGGCAGTACAGGTTCACCGCCTGCCCGTAATCATGCTGGTGGAAACGCACCTGCGCGTAGCCGGCCAGCGCCGAAGCGTAATGGGAGCTGTGCTCAAGATGACCGTTGCGGTAGATCTCCAACGCCTTCGCCGCATGCCAGCTCGCGGCGGACAGCTTGTCTTCGGCGAGCAGCGTCAACGCCAGATTCGTGTGCGTCGAGGCCACGTCGAGGTCGGTTTCGGCATCCGGGCTCGACGATTCCAGTATGCGCAGGGCTTCGCCCAGCTCCACCTCGGCCTGATGCGTTTTCCCGGTCTCGCTGTACAGCATCGACAGGTTGTTGTGCAGGGCGGCGAGTCGCCGGTCGCTGGGGGCGAGCGTGCGCTCGCTGGACGCCTGCGCCTGCTTGTACAGATCCTCGGACTGATCGTACTGACCGGCCGCCCGCATGGCGGTGGCCGCATTGATCAGGGTGGTCGTCCATGCCTCGGTGCCCGTGATGCCCATACGGGTCGCGAGCTCCAGCGCCCGTTGCACGATCCACTGGTTCTCCTTGTGTCGGCCTTGCGAGCGGTAGAACCCCATCGTCTCGTTCAGCACGGTGAGCAGCCCGGCGTCATCGCCGGCGTTCTCCGCGTCGATCATGGCCTGCTCCAGGTACGGCCCTGCCTTGGCGGCGGCGTGCGCGTCGAAGATCGCGTCGAGCCCGGCGAGGAACCGTTGCGTGTCAAAAGGCTGCTCGGAAGGTCGGGGCTCGTCCCCGGCTTGGTCCGGTGCCGCGTCATCGTCGAACGCGGCCATCAGCTTCGCCATCAGTGCATCATCGTTCATGTCATCTCCTTGCCATGAAACCGGTTTCTACCAGTCTAGGAAGCCTTGGTGATGACGTTTTCGGCGTGTGATGTGAGTTATATAACAAACCCCGCTCTCAAAACTCGCAGATATACCGGTGATTCAGCGAAATTCCACTTGTATCTGCGAGTTTTGAGAGCTATATCCCGCGAAACTCACACCGTGATCTCGCGCATACGCTCCAGCGCGTCGGTGTGCGTCTCGTGACGCATGGAGTATATGGTCAGCAGCGCCACCGCGATGACCGCCAACGGCACGCCGCCCAATGCGGTGAAGTGGTAGTTCATGCCTGACAAGTTCAGCATGCCGCCGCCGACCATCGAGCCGACCGCGTTGCCGAAGTTGAACGCCACCTGCACGGCCGCGCCGGCCAGCAGCTCGCCGCCGCCCTTGCCGGATTCGGTCATCAGCAGCTGCTGTGGGGCGGAGATGAAGAACAGGCCGAACGCGATCCAGAACGTGAAGATGGCGGCGCTCACATGGTTGCCGGGCACCAGGAACACCAGCAGCAGGCCGACGCCGGAGATCGCCTGCCCGAGGGCTGCGGTTCCCGCGTGACGCCAGTTGTCGGTGATACGCCCGCCGATGATGCCGCCGACCACCATGCCGAATCCGGCGAGCATCATCAGGAACGGCACCATGTCGCTGTCGTATCCGCCGGTCTTCTGCAGCCACGGCGACACGTAGCTCCACCAGCAGAACACGCCGGCGTTGCCGGTGAACACCGCGCCCAGAATCAGCCACGGTCCAGGCTTTCGGAGGAACCTGAACTGGCCGGCCAGACCGACGTCCTTCACCGGCGCGATGGCGGGGACCCAGGCAAGCGCGAGGAACACGGTCATCGCGGCCCAGACGCTGAGCACGATGAACGCAAGCCTCCATGACAGGAACTCCGACATCAGCGTGCCGGCCGGCACGCCGATCATGTTGGCGACGGTCTGACCGGTGACCATGGCGGAGACGGCCTGCGCCTCCTTGCCCTTGTCGGCCACGGTCTTGGCGATCAGCGTGGCAGTGCCGAAGAACGCGCCGTGGGGCAGTCCCGAGATGAAACGGGCAGCCAGCAGCATGGGCGCATTGACGGAGAACGCCGACAGGACGTTGCCGACGAAGGCGATCACCATGAACATGATGATCAGCTGCTTCGGCGGGATCTTGCGCCCGAACACCAGGATCAGCGTGCCGATGCACACGCCGATCGCATAGGCGGAAATGAAGTGGCCGGCGGTCGGGATATCGACGTGCATCGCCTCGGCGGTCTGGGGCAGGATGCCCATCATCACGAATTCGGCCGCGCCGAGGATGAACGCGCCGGAAGCCAAGGCAAGCAGGCTTTTCTTCATGGTTCCCTCTTCATCACATCTCGCGGGCGTGCCCGCGCGTGGGTGTCGTTTGTTGTGATTGTCGCTGATGGTTGTGGTGGTCCCGCAGTGTGAGACTGCGGGAGCTGCCAAGCCACCGGTAAGAAGAAGGCCAGACCGCTGACGCGATCTGGCCTTCATGTTGTCGGGCTGGCGGGATTTGAACCCGCGGCCTCTTCGTCCCGAACGAAGCGCGCTACCAAGCTGCGCTACAGCCCGTTTTGGCAACGCAGGCTATAATACAACGAAATCCCGGACAAGCCAAACCGGCGTGGCGTGGCATCCCGAAAACCGCGGAATATCAACGGACTCTCGGCGTGTATCGCCATCTCATTACACTGTGACATTATGAGTCAGACGCAAGAAACCCCCGAATCCCTGAACGACGACGAGACGGCGCCCGCTGTTCCCGTCATGACCACGGTCGAACGTGCCGAGATGCTGCTGCGACAGGACGCAGCCATCCGCGACCGCATCGGCGCCGGCGCAACTTTGGACGAGGCCGTCGATCCCTCCAACAAGGAGTTCGGCCCGCTCGCGCACCCCGAGCAGGTGCAGATGCGCGTCGCCAAGCGCGCGATGATGCTTGAGGCCGGCATGCAGCCCTACCCGGTGCACCTCGACGTGACCGACACCATCGAGGCCGTGCGCGCCAAGTATGACGGCAAGCTTGAAGCCGGTCAGGAGACCGAGGACGTGGTCGGCATCGCCGGGCGCGTCCTGTTTCTGCGCAACGGCGGCGGCCTGTGCTTCGTGCAGCTGTCGGCCGGCGACGGCACGAAGATCCAGGGCATGATCTCCAAGAAGGAGATCGGCGCTGACTCGCTCAAGCAGTTCAAGCAGCTTGTGGACCTCGGCGACCACCTGTACCTGCGCGGCCGCGTGATCGCGTCCAAGACCGGCGAGCTGTCGGTGTTCGCCACCGAATGGGCCATCGCGTCCAAGGCGCTGCAGCCGCTGCCCGCCCTGCACAAGGACCTGAACGACGACACGCGCACGCGCAAGCCGTACATCGGCATGATCGCCGATGAGAAGGTGCGCAACATGGTGCGCAACCGGTCCAAGGCCGTCGCCTCGCTGCGCCGCACGTTCGATGACCACGACTTCATCGAGGTCGAGACGCCGATGCTGCAGACTATCCACGGCGGTGCCGCCGCCCGTCCGTTCACCACGCACATGAACGCCTTCGACCTGGACCTTTATCTGCGCATCGCGCCGGAACTGTTCCTCAAGCGCTGCCTCGTGGGCGGCATCGACCGCGTGTTCGAGATCAACCGCGACTTCCGCAACGAGGGCGTCGACGCCACGCACGCCCCCGAGTTCACGATGGTCGAGGCCTACCAGGCGTACGGCACCTACGACACCATCGGCCAGCTGGTCAAGGAGCTCGTGCAGAAGACCGCGATGGACGTGTTCGGCTCCCATAAGGTCACACTGCTCGACGGCACCGAATACGATTTCGGCGGCGACTGGAAGACCATCAGCATGTATGATTCGCTCTCCGAGGCGCTCGGCGAAGAGATCGTGCCGAACGGCGGGACGGACAACCCCGGCACTTCCGTGGAACATCTGGGCGAGATCGCCGACAAGCTCGGCGTGGAGCGTGACGACGTTGAGAACCACGGCAAGCTCGTCGAGCACCTGTGGGAGCACTTCTACGAGGACAAGCTATACGAGCCGACCTTCGTGCGCGACTTCCCGGTCGAGACCTCCCCGCTGGTCAAGGGCCACCGCAACAAGGCCGGCGTGGTGGAGAAGTGGGACCTCTACGTGCGCGGCTTCGAGCTGGCCACCGGCTACTCCGAGCTCAACGACCCGATCGTGCAGCGCGAGCGTTTCGTGGCTCAGGCCAAGGACGCGCTGGCCGGCGACGAGGAGGCCTGCGACATCGACGAGGACTTCTTGGAGGCCCTCGGCGTGGGCATGCCCCCGGCGGGCGGCATGGGCATGGGCATCGACCGACTGCTCATCGCCCTGACCGGTGCCACGATCCGCGAGACCATCACCTTCCCGCTGGTCAAGCCGCTGGCGTTGCAGTAAACGTGCGGCGGGCCGCTGCCGGCCTTGCGTGCGGACTGCGGCGATGACCGATTGAAATGATATGGCGGGGCTCCACGCGTGTGTGCGTGGAGTCCCGCCTGTTTATGTATCGATGCTGTGCCGACAGCCCCCCGCCAGCGGGACGTGCTGATGTCGGCGGATGATCATGACGACATATCCACGGAATCCGTGAAAGGCACGTACACTGGACTGCATGACTGTGAAACTGTGGATATCCGGCGCACGCCCGAAAACCTTGACGACCTCCCTGTCCTCCGTGGCGGTGGGCGCATGCTGCGCGTATCCGGTGATCGTGGGCGATCTCAACTGCGCGCAGACCCGGTCCGACACGTCGCAGTGCGCGGCGGTCACCGCCGATGCGCAGGCGATGATGTCTCGGTTCTGGCTCGTCACGCTGCTGTGCGTGTGCGTGGGCGTGTTACTGCAGATCGCGGTGAACTACGCCAATGACTATTCCGATGGCATCCGCGGTGTCGATGAGGGACGCGGCGGCAGTGAGAAGAAGACCAAGAAGCCCATGCGGCTGACCGCGTCCGGCCTGGTTCCGGCGAAGCATGTGCTCGTCGCCGCCGTGGTGAGCGCTCTGCTGGCCTGCGTGTGCGGCCTCGCCGCCGTCGTCCTGTCACAGGCGTGGTGGCTGCTGCTGGTCGGCGTGCTTTGCCTGCTGGCCGGCTGGTTCTACACCGGAGGCAAGCATCCGTACGGATATGCGGGATTCGGCGAACTCTCGGTGTTCCTGTTCTTCGGTTTGGCCGCCGTGCTTGGCACGCAGTATGCGCTGAGCGGTTCGGTCAGCGTGCTCGGCGTGTTGTGCGCGGTCGTCGCGGGGCTGTTGTCATGCCAGATACTGATGGTGAACAACCTGCGTGACATCAACGAGGATCGCCGGCATGGCAAGCGCACGCTCGCAGTGCGCATGGGGGAGCGTGGCGCCCGCGTGATGCTGGGCGTCTGCTGCGTCGTCGCATGGGCGATCGGCGTGTGGGTGGTGATGCTGCTGTGGACGCCGTGGGGCGGCATCCTCATGCTGTCCGGCATCGGCGTGCCGTGGCGCATGGTGACCAGCACGGGCCGTAAGGAATTCCGCAAAGCGCTGTCGGACGCCTGCTTCCAGCCCCCGTTCTTCGCCGTCATCCTGCTGATTTCGCTGATGGTGTGAGTATTCCTGCGCAAGCGCTCGGCGAAACGGTGGACAAAGGCTCGAATTTGGCCGGGCTGAGCGGTAGACTGCGAGTTATGACTTACAAACTAGTACTGCTCCGTCACGGACAGAGCGCATGGAACAAGACCAATCAGTTCACCGGCTGGGTGGACGTCCCGCTGACCGAGCAGGGCGAAGCCGAAGCCAAGCGTGGTGGCGAGCTGCTCAAGGAGAAGAACGTCCTGCCGGACATCGTCTTCACCTCCCTGCTGCGTCGTGCCATCAACACCGCCAACATCGCACTGGATGCCGCCGATCGCCTGTGGATTCCGGTTCAGCGTGACTGGCGTCTCAACGAGCGTCACTACGGCGCTCTGCAGGGCAAGAACAAGACCGAGATTCGTCAGGAGTACGGTGACGAGAAGTTCATGCTGTGGCGTCGCTCCTACGCGACCCCGCCGCCCGAGATCGACCCGAACGACCAGTACGCGCAGAACCACGACCCGCGTTACGCCGGTGACCCGGTTCCGGAAGCCGAGTGCCTGGCCAACGTCGTCGAGCGTGTCAAGCCCTACTTCGAGTCCGCCATCGAGCCTGAGCTGCGCGCCGGCAAGACCGTGCTGATCGCCGCCCACGGCAACTCGCTGCGTGCCATCGTCAAGATGCTCGACAACCTGTCCGAGGACGAGATCGCCAAGGTCAACATCCCGACCGCCATCCCGCTGCTCTACGAGCTGGACGAGAACTTCAAGCCGGTCAAGCCGCGTGGCGAGTACCTGGACCCGGAGGCCGCCGCCGCCGGTGCCGCCGCCGCCCGCACACCACGGC
>OAVK01000121.1_pt1 | contig 55107 bp, 76 predicted proteins | sample 1495301 | NCBI WGS metagenome assembly OAVK01 (sample SAMEA2580094, study PRJEB22360) | human gut metagenome | biome: human gut; feature: human-associated habitat; material: faeces | place: Denmark | collected 2008/2010
AGGTGCGGGAACCGCACTGGTCGGCGATGCGGCTACCGTAGCCGAACGCATCAATGAATATGCGGCACTGGGTATCGATAGCTTTATCTTCTCCGGCTATCCGCACCTTGAAGAAGCTTATCGCGTCGGCGAACTGTTGTTCCCGCTGCTGGATGTCAATATCCCGTCGATTCCGCAGCCGCAACCTCTGCACCTGCAGGGCGAGGCGGTGGCCAACGAATTTATCCCGCGCAAAGTCGCACAAAGCTAAGGAGCACATCATGGCTACGTCTGCGCAAAAACTGCTGCTGCGGGTTGCCCCCTGGCTGCTGCCGGTGGGGACCGTCATTATCTGGCAGCTCGCCTCTTCCGTCGGCTGGTTATCCACCCGCATCCTCCCCTCTCCGGAGGGGGTGCTCAAGGCCTTCTGGACGCTTTCCGCCAGCGGCGAACTGTGGCAACACCTGGCCATCAGTTCATGGCGTGCTCTGCTGGGCTTCGCCATCGGCGGTTCCATCGGGCTGGTGCTGGGCCTGATAAGCGGACTGTCGCGTTGGGGAGAACGTCTGCTGGATACCTCGATTCAGATGCTGCGTAACGTCCCGCATCTGGCGTTGATTCCGCTGGTTATTTTATGGTTCGGCATTGATGAAAGCGCCAAAATCTTCCTCGTCGCGCTGGGGACCATGTTCCCAATCTACATCAACACCTGGCACGGCATTCGCAATATCGATCGCGGACTGGTGGAAATGGCGCGTAGCTATGGCCTGTCCGGCTTCGCCCTGTTCCGCCATGTGATTCTGCCGGGGGCCCTGCCCTCGATAATGGTCGGCATCCGCTTTGCCCTCGGGCTGATGTGGTTAACGCTGATTGTGGCCGAAACCATCTCCGCTAACGCCGGCATTGGCTATCTGGCGATGAATGCGCGGGAGTTTTTACAAACGGATGTGGTGGTGGTCGCCATTATTCTGTATGCCATTCTTGGCAAACTGGCCGACTTCAGCGCGCAGCTGCTGGAACGCGTCTGGCTACGCTGGAACCCGGCTTATCATCTTCAGGAGGCCAACGCATGACTACTGCCCGTCTGAACCCAGGGATCCCGCTGTTGCTTAACGGCGTGACCAAACGCTACGGCGAAAATACCATTCTTAACGCACTGGATTTACATATTCCGACCGGGCAGTTTGTCGCGGTGGTCGGGCGCAGCGGCGGCGGCAAAAGTACCCTGCTGCGTCTGCTGGCCGGGCTCGAAAAACCCAACGCTGGCGAGCTGCTGGCCGGCTCAACGCCGCTGGCACAGGTCCAGGAAGACAGTCGCATGATGTTCCAGGACTCGCGGCTGCTACCGTGGAAATCGGTGATAGACAACGTCGGTCTTGGACTGAAGGGCCAATGGCGTGATGCCGCCCTGCAGGCGCTGGCCAGCGTTGGCCTGGAAAACCGCGCCGGCGACTGGCCGGCTGCGCTCTCCGGCGGACAAAAACAGCGCGTTGCGCTGGCCCGCGCGCTGATTCATCGTCCTCGCCTGCTGCTTCTCGATGAACCGCTGGGTGCGCTGGATGCGTTAACCCGGCTGGAGATGCAGGATCTGATCGTCTCGCTGTGGGAGGAATACGGTTTTACCGTACTGCTGGTGACGCATGATGTGAGTGAGGCGGTGGCCATGGCTGACCGGGTGCTGTTGATTGAAGAAGGGAAAATTGGCCTCGATGTCGCCGTCGATATTCCACGACCGCGGCGGACCGGATCGGCCAGACTGGCTGAACTGGAAGCCGAGGTGCTGAACAGAGTGATGAAACGCGGTAAGAGCGAATCGGCGCCGCGCTTATTGAGCCACGGTTAAGCCAGCCCGGAGATCGCCCCGGCGGGGCGGTGCCTGGCGGGGCGACGGCCCGAGATTGTGAATAGCCCGGATAAGGCGCATCCGCGCCGTTATCCGGGAGTCCTGCCCCGTTACGCCAGCGCCTTACTGATTTTCTCGAACAGATCCCCAGAGAGATTCTCCAGACCTTTCAACTGCTCCAGCGCCGCGCGCATCAGCGCCTGGCGTTTAGCATCGTAGCGTTTCAGTCGAATCAACGGCTCAATCAACCGGGACGCCACCTGCGGGTTGCGGCTGTTGAGTTCGGTCAGCATCTCCACCATGAACTGATAGCCGCTGCCATCTTCAGCGTGGAATGCCGCCGGGTTACTGCCGGCAAACGCGCCAATCAGCGAGCGTACGCGGTTCGGGTTGCTCATACTAAACGAGCGGTGATTCAGCAGGCCGCGAACCGTCTCAAGAACATTGTCCGCCGGGCTGGTGGACTGCAGGATAAACCATTTATCCATGACCAGGCCGTCCTGGTGCCATTTGTCGTCATACTCCTGCATCAGGGTATCGCGGCAAGGCAGCTGCGCGGCGACCGCGGCCGACAGTGCAGCCAGCGCGTCGGTCATGTTGTCGGCCTGATGATACTGGGCGACGACCAGCTTATCCGCCAGTTCAACTTCACCAAACGCCAGATAGCGCAGGCAGGTATTGCGCAGTGAACGCTTGCCGATATCGGCGTGTTCCACGCGATAGCTCGCCAGCTTGTTGACGTTGTAAACCGCGAGGAACTCGTCCGCCAGCTCTTTTGCAAGCGTGCGGGTCAACGCTTCGCGAACCGCCGCAATGGCGATCGGGTCGATTATCGCAAACAGCTCGGCGATTTCATTGGCGGAAGGCAACGTCAGAATTTCAGCCGCCAGCGCCGGATCGATCTTCTCATCCAGCAAAATCGCACGGAACGCATCGGCGACGTGAACCGGCAGCGACAGCGGCTGGCCCTGCTGATGGCGGTTGACGTTCAGCTTGATGTAGGTTGCCAGCAGGCTCTGCGCGGCATCCCAGCGGGAGAAGTCGTTGCGCGCGTGGCGCATCAGGAAGGTGAGCTGCTGGTCGCTCCATTTATATTCCAGCTTCACCGGAGCGGAAAACTCGCACAGCAGCGCCGGTACCGGCTGGAAGTAGACGTTGTCGAACACAAAAGTCTGCTCGCTCTGGGTCACATTCAGCACGTGATGCACCGGATGGCCCCCTTTCTGCAGCGGGATCACCTTCCCTTCGTTATCATACAGTTCGATATCGAAAGGAATGTGCAGCGGCTGTTTCTCCGGCTGTTCCGCGGTCGGCGGCGTACGCTGGCTGATGGTCAACGTATACTGCTCGGTTTCCGGATTGTAGTCGTCATGGACGCTCACCACCGGCGTGCCGGACTGGCTGTACCAACGACGGAAATGCGACAGGTCGACGTTCGAGGCATCCTCCATCGCCTGGACAAAATCGTCGCAGGTGGCGGCGCTGCCGTCGTGGCGCTCGAAGTACAGCTGCATCCCTTTCTGGAAATTCTCTTCGCCCAGCAGCGTATGGAGCATGCGGATCACTTCGGCGCCCTTCTCATACACCGTCAGGGTATAGAAGTTATTCATCTCGATAACGCTATCCGGGCGTATCGGATGGGCCATCGGGCTGGCATCCTCAGCGAACTGCAGACCGCGCATGGTGCGCACGTTGTTAATCCGGTTCACCGCGCGCGAACCGAGATCGGAGCTGAACTCCTGATCGCGGAACACGGTCAGCCCTTCTTTCAGGCTCAGCTGGAACCAGTCGCGGCAGGTCACGCGGTTGCCGGTCCAGTTATGGAAGTATTCGTGGCCGATGACGCGTTCAATATCGAGATAATCTTTATCGGTTGCGGTATCGGTGCGGGCCAGTACGTATTTGGAGTTAAAGACGTTTAGCCCTTTGTTCTCCATCGCCCCCATATTAAAGAAGTCGACGGCGACAATCATATAGATGTCGAGGTCGTACTCGAGACCAAAACGGGTTTCGTCCCATTTCATCGAGTTCTTCAGCGAGGTCATCGCCCACGGCGCGCGGTCGAGATTGCCGCGGTCAACGAACAGCTCCAGCGCCACTTCACGTCCGGAACGGGTTTTGAAGGTATCGCGCAATACGTCGAAGTCGCCGGCCACCAGCGCAAAGAGATAGCACGGTTTCGGGAACGGATCCTGCCACTGGATCCAGTGACGACCGTTATCCAGCTCGCCCTGCGCCACGCGGTTGCCGTTGGAGAGCAGGAACGGGTATTTCGTTTTGTCGGCGATAATTTTGGTTGTGAAGCGGGCCAGCACATCCGGACGATCCAGGTACCAGGTAATGTGACGGAAACCTTCCGCCTCGCACTGGGTGCACAGGGCTTCGCCAGACTGATAGAGACCTTCCAGGGCCGTATTCGCCGCCGGGCTGATTTCATTGACGATGGTCAGGGTGAAATGTTCCGGTAATCCGCCGATCGCCAGCTGGTTATTTTCTTCTTTATAGTTGCTCCACGGCTGGCCATCCACCTGCAGGGAGACCAACGTCAGGTCTTCGCCATCCAGACGCAACGGCGCATCGGACGCCGCCGCGTGACGGGAGACTTTGCTCTCAGCCGTAACCACGGTTTTCTCGGCATCCAGGTCAAAGGTCAAATCGATATCGCTAATCAGATAATCCGGCGCACGGTAGTCGTGGCGGTATTTGGCTTGGGGCTGTTGTGTCATAAAAAACCTTTAGCATGTTCCATAAAGTGTCAAACCCAGTCTATTCCTGTTGCGTAGATCGCGCTATGCAGAATCTTCATCTTTTCAACGCTAAACACGAAAATTGCTACATATTGATAATATAAGAGCGTAGTTTCTATTAACATCCAAGGTCGCCCAAGAGCGCATTCATAAACAACAGGTTATGGCCTTGATGGATACATGGTTACTAAGTTCGCCCTCGTTCGCCCTCATTTTATGCCCCATACATGCCCCATTCATTCCCGGGCTATCAAACCGGCGACTCATCACTCAGCAAATCGATGATGGTATGCGTCAGCACCCCGCAAACCTCGACATCATCCAGCGCCTCTCCCTCGATCGCCTCACCGTCAGCCGTTATAAGCGCCCTTCCCATGAGCTTTGCAAACTCAGCACGCCCGTCATATCGAACAAGCACCGTATCTCCCTGCTGCGGCCTCCGGGACACATCAATGACTGCGTAGCCGTCACTGGTTTCAACTACAAGCGTATTTGCGCCAAGGTTGCACAGACTGGTAATGCTGATCCTGCGCTCAATATAGTCAGTTGCTGGAGACGGAAAGCCCATATCACAACCCTCCGTTCGGGTTGAACAGCTGGAATGTACGGTCATCACCCTCTTGCGTTGAAACATCCCGGAATGTCGTCACGTAATGCTCTATCCACTGATTGGCCTGCCGTGGCGACCAGTGCCAGTTATACCGCTCCAGCTCCGCCATGAATCGGCGCGTAGTGATGGTGCGCCTTCCGTTAGGCTCGATGACTATCGCCGCCCGGCAAGCGACCTCAATTTCGTATCGACGTGGCATGATCTGAACCTCTCAATAACACTGTTTTTATATACAGTAAATTCATTGAGAGATCTGATCAATACAGGTTCCAGCTATCGATCAGGCGCACCGACGCAACATAATGATTATTCAGAAGCAGGCAGGTACTTGTAGATAGTTTTCACGTCTACCCCTATTACATCGGCTACCGACCCAATGTTTTAACTGCTCAGACCAGAAATATCTGGAAGCTTTAGGCATCTTCTTGGAAGATAGATGAGCGCAAAGACGCACACAGCAATGATGTTATGTAGTATTTTCCCCTTGAGTGTGCCTGCTCAAGGGGATTTTTTATCGCCGTATTGTACTGGCAAATATTTGTAAATCGTCTTCACTCCCACGCCTGTCACATCGGCTACCTGCTGCCGGGTAGCGCCGTTCTCCAGCATTCGTCGCGCCCGCTCGACAACATCAGTGGTCATCACCCGCCTGCGGCCGCCAATACGTCCCTGCTCTCTCGCCGCGGCTAAACCAGCTCTCGTACGCTCGACGATCAGCTCTCGCTCCATTTCCGCCAGCGCGCTCATGACGTGAAAGAAAAAGCGGCCTGCTGGCGTACTGGTATCAATGCTATCGGTCAGGCTGCGAAAATGAATCCCTCTCTCCTGCAGTTCAGATACCAACGTAATGAGGTCGCGTACGCTGCGACCGAGGCGATCCAGTTTCCAGACCACCAGCACATCACCCGGGCGGAGTCGCCTTAGTGCCCGCTTTAATCCCGGCCTTCGGGAGTTCTTCCCGCTCGCGGTGTCTTCAAATATCTGCTCACATTCTGCACGTATCAGTGCATTTTTCTGTAAATCGAGGTTTTGATCGCCGGTAGACACCCGAGCGTAGCCAATCAGCATGTTGTAACCCTTTGAAAAAGCTGATTGTAAATTGATGGGGTTATTCGCGTAAACCTGGGTTCAGGCGAAGGGCAGTTACTGGTAGGTTCTCCTCGCCATCTGGCCGACCTGCGCAGTATATTTCCTGGGGTAAGCAGCAGAATAAAAACGCTGGGGGCTAAGTGGGCCTATGATGGCGGCGCCGGGGAATGGTGGTTTGATCCGTCTGATATGAGTGAGCTGGTTTCGACCTACCCGCGGCTGTTTATTGCCCCGACGATTGACCCGTCCGGCGCATCCGGCGCGTGGCGGCTAAATATGGGCGGCGACGTTACCCTGTCTGCCTTTGGTGTCGGGATTAGCACAGAATTACCGGCGGTAATGACGGCGCTCGATGCAGGTATTATCAATCCGGATATATTCCTCCTGGAGAATTCCGGGGACATGATTGTAAGTGACGCTGACTATCAGTTTAACGCCGACGTTCTGAACCAGTTCAACGCCTATGCAAAAGGCAAAAAATATGCCCGACTGCCGACAGGAAAGGTTTATATCTCTGAGCTGAATTTCTCTTACGACCCGAAATTTGATCTGGAATGGGGCGTTAACTCCGAGCTGGCCAGCACCCGCAATCTGGGCTCTATTGATAACGGGACCGTGTTTATTGCCCGTGACGCTGATTCAGCAAATCCGGTTATCACGATTGCGGGGACTGAAGCAAAACGGCTCTCTGGAATTTACATGCGCAACGTCGCAATTGTCAGCAAAGATTTATTTGATAACCGTGATTTAACCATACCTGCTGAGTGGAATGTCAGGTCAAACCGCCCGGCGTTAAAACTGGATTACATTGCCTCTGCCATCGATATCGGCACGCTGACCATCTGTGGGTTTAAGCAAGCACTGCTTGGAAGCGAGCTGTGGGACGGCTCAATCAGACGGCTGACTGTCAGTATCTGCTCTGACCCGGACGGAACGGTCCCTGCGGTCTGGCTGGGGTCGCAACATGGCGATAACTCGAACGCGCTGAAATTTTATGATATGCGTATTGAACACTGCCCGTTCTCACTTGAGTGCGGATTCATCGAACACGTTCGCTTTATTAACGGGAAAATTGAGACAAAACGCAAAAAAGATGCAACCCACTATATTGTTAAAATTAATGATAACGCCACGCGTTACATTTTCGACAACATGCAATTCGTTACCACCCCGACAACTAAAACACCGTATTTGTATGATCAGGGACAATGGCCCACTTACAGTAAGTGTGAATTTACCGTCGGGGGTATTGTCGGTAATTACCCCGGTGTTCGCTGGATTTACAGAAACCCGACAAGGACATCCGTTGCAATGTTTCAGGCTATCAAAATAACCGGCCCAATGCAGGCAGATGGCGCAGACCCGGCAGCGTATCCGATGTATCTGGCAGATTATGACGAATTCGGAGGGTCTATACAGTGCCAGGATACTTACACAATAGATGGTGCGGCTGTTTACCCGTCATATCAGGGGCTGATATGCATGGGAACAGGGACAAAGATGGGGAAACTGCACATAAACACCAACAATATATCAAAAACAGCAGGGTCTGTATTTTATGCGCGAGGCGGTGATTATGATATCGGCAAGCCAACAATAACCGGGGCACCACATAATCTTCTTGCTGGTGTGAAAAATGATATCAGAAAAATGATAACATCCAGTGCGGATATTGAAATATACAGAAGGGAAGCAATTGTTTTAAATACAGGCACAACCTTAAATTCAATGAAAGGATTTGAGGGGCAGGTTATCAGAGTTATGACGTTCGGCACCGGCTGCACGATAGCGCATTCATCATTAATTAATAACTCGTCAGGTGCGAATATCGCAATGACGGCAAATACGGTTTACACGTTCATGATGCTGACCGGGACGGTCGCCAAACAAATTTAAAGAGGTCACGATGTCATTTAAATTAACCAAAACGTTTGATGCAAACTTAACCACCGATACCGGAATGAGCCTGGGTAAGCAGCAGGTTACGTTAGAAGTCATCTGCGCCATTGTACTGATACACATCATGCCTGACGGCACAGCGAGAGCAACGATTACGTCATCAGCCAATGGCGGCGACCCTGTACAGACGGATATTTTCGAATTTAGTTACTCGATGTCGTCTGGTGTGGGAATTTACGATCAGGCGCTGGCGCAGATACTGGCGAGTGAGAAGTATGCCGGGGCTGTTTCTGCATAAATAACCCCGCCATTACTGGCGGGATTTTGCATTACTTCAGCGATGCAGCCAGGGCAGATTCCGCCTCCTCCAGTGGGTTGCCTGCACCCGAATACTCAAACTCAAACTCGTTAAAAATTGCGTTTGAGGTGCCTACCCGCGTCGTATAAATCACCCGCGCGACTGTGCCGATGAGACTGTCGAGCCTGACGGCCTCATAGGTCACATCGACCGTTTTTTCAGATGCGGACGACGTGTCCACGATACCCAGCGCCCCGTAATACTCAGCACTGGAAACGGATTTTGATAAAGTGAATGCCATTTTTTTCTTCCTTATGTTGCTACAGCGATATTCTGCCAGGTTGCGTTGCCATCTGACGGTAGCGTCAGGCAGACGGCCAGAATGACGTCACCTGTCGTATACGCTGCTTTTGGTTGCTGAACGATAGTGCCTGGCGCCGTAAATCGGGGGCGAGTCCAGCCGGTCAGGCTGTAGGCACTACCCGCAGGTGTATTATCAGTGCCAATAAACCGCAGAATGCTGTAAACCACGTCAGAGCTCCATGCGTTCCTGAGTGTGCATCCCTTGAATGTCAGGTTTTTAATGTATGACGCCGTGCCGTTCGCTACCGTAACACCGCCCGTTGCGCCGATTTTGCAATTTATAAACTCGGCCACTTCGGCGGAATTTGCCGTCGAGAGACTCAGGGTCGGGATATCACAGTCGTTGAATTTATTCAGAGGGCTGGCGGATATGTGGGTAATACCGTTAGGGAAATTACACCGGGTTGCATCAACATACGATGAGTCATCCGCTGATAACGCTGTGTCGATTCTGGTGTCTTTTAGTTTGCCGATAAACCGTGAGCCCCAGTTCAGTACGCGTCCGCCTCTGATTTCCGTGTATGCCGACCAGGAGAAAATGGTATTGATATCTGCCATGTTGACAGCCAGGCGCGACGTCCCCTCAAAATAAACATATCCAGCAGTGATTAAATCAATCATGGACCACGTATTAGCTGAGAAGAATGACGTTCTCGCTTTATTACCGCCGCGGCTTGTGGTGATTTTATTGTTGACGTTACCGCAGGTCGATTCAACCAGCGCGATAGCAACGTGACTGCCCGCGCTGCCGTTCAGGGTGTTCTGATCCCCGTAGTATGTTTTACCATTCGCATAGGCGTAGTCATTAAATGAGGCATTGCCTAAATGACCATCCGTCAAATAGATGACGTGGTTAACGTATTTCAGCCCTGTTGATGTTATCGTCCCCGTCAGTCCTATATATCCGTCGTCCGTTGTCAGTACCGCGTTTGCCTCAGCATGAATATTGTCGATAACAATTTTTGAGCCTGCAACATACAGGCCCTTGTGATAGGCATCATGACACAAAATATACGGGAACGTGATTGCGTTGCACTCGTCGCCGTTCTGGTTTGTGAGTAGAGAATATTCATTAACATTGCCGCATCGCTCCATAATAGCGACAAATTCAGAATCGTAAACGGGAGCCAGTTCGATGCCAGTCCCATTTATATCCAAGGCCCTCAGGAAAGTGCCGTATGCCCCGGTGTATTTGACGTAAATACCCCGCATAGGTGTATGCCGCTTTCCGATATCCCTGACCGAGATTGTCGAAAAAATTAGTCCATTCTGGATAGTGCTGAAATTGGTAGCTGGGTCGCCAAGTAGTAGCGCATATTTGCTTGTACTTTGGTCAAAAACCTCAGAATCTACATGAAAAACAGGATTGCCTTTAATAACGTTAACGCCGGTGGCTACCACTGTTTTTGAAATATAATAACCGCGCTCAAGAATGTCTGAGCTGTATGTTTTTGCAGAGAACTCAACTGCGAAGTTGTTAGCGATGGCAGTTGCAAACATCCTATTCAACGCATCCGCGCAATCTGTACCCGCAGCGGTCCGGGTTGAGTCACAGCGAGCGCCGTAATGCTCTGCGTGCAGCGTTTCGTTCTCAATGATGCGCTGCCAGTAATACGCCGACTGCCCGGTAGGCACGCAAATATATCCGCCATCGTCAACCGCGTTGCCTGCTTTTGCGACAAACTCTCCGAATCCTTGTGGCGGTAGCGCCAGCGCAAACCAGCCCTCGGCGGGAGCGTGTGAGGCCAGTAATATTTTTTGCCCGGAAGAAGCCGGTACAACTTCTCGGAGTGAAGGAAACGATGAGACCTGGCCAACCAGATTAAACCCTTCTCCTGAACCCAGGTTTTGGCGAAGAGTATCGCCATCCATCAGAACGAAGTGAGTCACATCATTTGCAAAGCTGGTTGCATCGGTGCCGGTCGTCGTAAACCCGACATCCGTGGTGGCATTCAGGCGGTAATACTGATTGTCATAGCGAATGTACTGGTTGCGGGCACTGAACTGGAATGGGCCATCCTCATAGTCGCCAAGAAAAACGTAGCCGGAGGACAGAAGGAATTGCTCAAACCGATTAGCTCTGTCCAGCTGCGCGGCATCGAATTGATTATTTCTTCCGGTGTTCGTCAGGCGCTTTACACCAAGACGGTCAGTATAGAATTCACCGGTGCCAGTAACTTCTTCGTCAAGCTTCGCGCCTGCAAATACCGTATTACGGATATCGGTACTCGGTACCGGAACCTGCGTCGGCGTTGGGAGTGGAACTTCTGCCATTGTGCATGTCGCCCTTGATAGGCGCACTAAACCCTCAGAAACGAATCTGATGATGTGCGCGAAAGTTGATTATGGGTAAATTGAGTCTGAATATTCGATCAGTGATAACGTCTGTGTGTCATCACCGTTGGGTTTTGCGCTATCGACGCGCCAGATTGTGGAGTTCAGTTCCGAGTCGGTAGCAATGAAATAACGGCTGGGGTTTTGCACATTTTTGCGGTCATAAATGTTCAGATCGAAGGTATCGGCCGCAGCCTGAAATGCTTTGGGCTTGCCGTTTACCGGATAGGCCCGCCAGCGCCCGCGGTAATTGCCGAGGCTGTCGGTCATCACCACCCACATATCGCCGAGAGTAAAATCGATGCGCTCAGAGGTACTGAAAACATCCCCGCTGCGCCCAGTGATATAGCCATTCTGCTGCTTGTTGTCGTACATGTCCGGGCACTGCACCACCGCACCGCGGATAACCTGCGTCGATTCCAGCACTTTCACCGTCATTCCGACGCGCGAAAGCATAATACGACGCGCCTCAAGCCACGCCCTGTCCTCCGCCTGCGCCTTGTTACGGGAACCGTCCAGGCTGATCTGCAGCGCATTGATGGTCGCGTCCTCAACCTCAACAATCCCGCTCTGGTCAATCTGCAGGTAGATATAGGCCTTCTTATTGGTGAGCGGGTCAACATAATCTACCGTGACGCCGTCGTAGCCACCGGGCAGTGACATCTGCCAGGAAACTTTATACTCATCCCAGAACATGTTTGAGCGCGCAAAAACAGCATCCGGATTCACAACTTTCTCATCACGCCAGAACGTCAGCACATCGCCGATGTTATTCCCGTCGACTCTGGCCACATTGCAGATGGTTTTGATGCGCTCGCCGAGAGACAGCTTTTCGTCAGAAAAGGTGTAATCGAAGTACCCCATCTCCGGAACGGTTATCGAGTCAGCAATGGCGTACAGCGTCGCGACATCGATGCTCGACACGTCCTGCTTGCCGATGACGATCCACTCATGCAGAGCGGCGTCGGCGAACGAACGGCTCGGGCGCAGCGTGTAGTCAATCAGACCAGTTGCCCTGTCATAGCTGATGGTGTGGCGCTGGGCAAGCATGTTGTATTTCTGCTCGCGATTGCTGTTGCTGTTATTGCTCCCCTTGATGGTCACTCTGGCGATCGTGTCTTCCGGGTAAACGACGTTCGTACGAGTATTGACCGCATGAATCGCCATCAGCGTGACGACATTGCCGTCGTTACTGTTATCGAGGCGCTCAATCGTAACCGCGTAACGCCCCGCGCCGGCCGCCGGCGTGTATTTGTGCGAGGTACGAAAATACCGCGTAGTTACCTGAAAATCGTTATCGAAGAAATAATCGTACTGCTCGGAAGTGCCCGGTATCTGGTTGTTACTGTCGTCGACTTTCCAGAACCGGATCCGATAGCGTGAAGTTCCCGCCGTCGCGCCGAGCTGCACCATTACGTGAACCCATACCTGCGAAGACACCAATGGTGAAACCGACGGGCCAATCACCAGCGGCGTCTGGTCATTCAGAGTGAACAGCGTCAGGTTGATGGTTGCGTCAGCTGGCAGTGTGGTGATCTCCCCCGTCATGTCACCGAGATAGAACGTCGTATAGGACAGAGTGTCCGTCCCGATAAAGCTTTCCGAATAAACGATATTCCCGCTGCCGGTCACGTTACGAGTTACCGGGCTGCCGCCGGCGTTCCAGGTTGCATTAATCACGAACGTAACCGGGTGCGGGACGGCAAGCGCGGAGAAGTACGTGAAGTTATCATCGTTCGAGAGCACTGTTGCCTTGAGCTGGTTGCTCTCTATCACCATCGCCGTCGGCGCTGTAGTCGTCGCGGTCTGGGCCGGAAAATCCTCACTCTCGTTCAGGCCAGGCACCTCTTCGTTATCGACGTCGTCAAACTGGTACCCAACATCGATGGTCCCGATCGACACACCAGGATCAAACGTCTGGTAGCTGGCGCCAGTCAGGCTGCCGAGGTTCGATTCTGAGTAGCGCACCGATGATATGGTGTATTTCCCGTACCCGACTTCAAACCACTCAGTGATGTATTTGTTGTTGTCGATAAACTCAAACAGCGCCTGCTGAATCAGGTCAGGGAATACCCGACATTGGCCGTAAATATTCGGACGCCCCTTGTAGAGCCGCGCCCGGTTAGTTTGCCCTGTTGCGTCGTTATTCGGAGACTCGCCGGTTGAAATCGAGGGTGATGATGCAGTCTGTTGCCCTGTGATTCCCGCCAGCACCTTCTTGGTGAACCGGATCGGGTTCAGGTGCTCTATCGGGTTAAGCAACGTCTTAATCAGGCCACCTCCCTGTGGCTGGGCAAATATTGCAATGACGTCGCCAGCGCGCAGCCGATAGCCCAGATCGAAGTCATCCGCCAGCTTGCGACCGTTGAGCCTAACCACGACGTCATTATGCAGCCTCAGCGAGTCGAGAAGCGCTATCAGAGTCGAACCGACTTCAGTGGTCCCGCGCTGCTTAGGTGCGCCAGGAAGGCGCTGAAGCTCATATCGAACCATGCACCAAATACTCCACTTTGTTATAGATTTTCTGAAGGATGACGGCGCTGTCCGCGCGGACAAAACCGAACTCGCCGCGGGAGTGCAGGCATTTTCCCGGGTTAATCATCACGCCGACGTGCGCCGGTTCATTGCCGTAGTAGAACACCGCCAGACAACCAGAAACCGGGGCGGGCACCTTGCGCCAGTGGTTTGCCTCTTCTTCATAGCAGGTGATGAAATTCGCGCCTGATTCGTACCCGGCGACGTGATGCAACTCAAGGCCGAGCACGTGCCGGTAATACAGCACCACCAGGCCCCAGCAATCCACCTCATCAAAGGTGCAGGCGCGGTTCGCCCAGGGCTTGCCGTTAACAAGCCCGATAAAGTCGCTCTGGTTCATACGTTAATCAGTCCGGGATAGTCTTTTGTGGTGTAAATGAGAGGGTTCGCCAGCGTCAGCGGGTTAGTTTTCCCGACATTAACGGTGACGTTACTGCCATCAGCTCCGACGTCCTTCACAAAGAGTGACCAGGTCTTAAGCGGATCAGAATCACCGATCGCATTCCATTGCCGGTATACGCAGGTAATGGGGGTCATACGCCCCGCTCCTTTCCAGCTCTTCAGCGTGCTCCTGACCTCTTCCGCGCCCTGTTCAAAGGTGATCGCCATCGAGATAATTGCCGAGCCATCCTGTTTCGGCTCGATGATGCTGAAGGCTGCCGGTTGATAAACGTTCCCCCCGAACGTCGCTTCACGAAACAGCTTATTGACCACACGGTAATAGCCGAACGCCGGATGATAAAACTCAATGGTCTGCTTGATGTCGCTCGCCGGCCTTCGCTCTTTCCATTCTCTCAATGTCGGCATTAGTCAGCCCTCGGCATAACGGATGTCACCAGATAATCCAGCCAGTAGCCGTAGTTTTCTTGCGCCTCGACAATCCAGTCGTCGTAATCCTCGGTGATGTCCTCGATACCGTTACAGATGACACTGGCTGTCCAAGTGACGATATTGCCGTTCTTACTGGTCTGCACTGGCATGCTGATAAAGTGCAGCGTCTGCAACTGCACGCCCTGAGCATCACCGAGATCGATCGGCATCTGGAACCAGTTACGCCCGCGGTCGCAGTACGTCGGTGAGCGTAGCCACGATTTAAATCGCTCGGCCTGCTGCAATGTAAAAATCCACTGAAGCGACCATGTTGATTTCAGGTCAGTGGTTAGCGGTGTGAAAATGACAGGCCCGACCGCCGGCTGCGTTGTCTGCCACGCAGTATCCTGCGTCATGTTCTGGTCTGCGCGCTGAGGAAGCGGCAGCATATCCGGGTATGAAACTGTTGCCACGTTTCCTCCGGGCATAAAAAAAGCCGCGGCTGCGGCACTGATCGAATATCAGGATGTTGCTAAATGTGTACCACTGTTACTGTGTGTTTTTCACACAGAGAAAGGATGGGTATATGTCAGAGAAATTCAGAGTCAAACTCTCCTGCCCTGATTGCGGCAGTGAGCAATTCATATTTAGCGCCGAACCGCACACCATAGACAATGTCGAGTCCTGTGCTTCCTGCGGAAGGGCTATCAGCAAAAACGATGTCTTTCGCTACAGCAAAGAGTTCCTGGTTGATACGCTCAGAGACAGGTTGAAGGGAACCAAATTTAAGCTCAAGTAAGGAGATTAGGCTATCAAGTTGCGATTGAGCCTCGCTGGTGTCGACCGATATGGATGCCAGCAATTTTTTATCTTCCATTTATCTACTCCAATAAAAAACCCGCCGAAGCGGGTTGGTTTTAGTAATCGCCGTTTGCCTGACGGCGGAGGCCGAAGGCACCTTGCATCTCGGACGATATCGGCCCCCCGCTCTGAATGTCGGTGATTATGATATCAGTCACCATTTGGCCTCCGTTCTGGCTGCTTCTGGTATCGACATTTACTCCGCTGGCATAGTTGTAAACATTATTCACGACCTGCAACGTTCCGCCGCCAGAACCACGCAAATCCTTGTTGCTGATGACAGAACCGTTATCGCCGGGGATCATGTACTGGCTGCCATTACTGGCCTTGTAGATTTCAGGCATGCCGCCCTCGCCTACCTGATACATCGCGCCCGCAGAGACTGGGCCGCCGTTTTTGCGCTTTCCGGCGAGAGCCTTGCCAATAGCGAAGGCCGCCACCATCCCGGCAATACCAGCTATAGCTGCACCACCGAACGAGCCAATGGATGCTACCGTAGCCGCAGGGGTCCATGCTGCTGTAACCTGACCGGCAGCCTGCGTTGATGAATTTGACTGCATCTTGTCAGCTATCATCGCCATTGCTGCGTTTTTCAGATACTGAACGCCGACCTCAACCAGTGCCTGAACAACGCTATTTGCGATAGAACTTCCAAGATTCTGGAACGCTTCCGAAGCGCTTTGCGTTCCATCAATCAGTCCTGTTAACGAGCTCGCAGCCTGACTGGCGAACCCGTCCACAGCCGATGCCATCAACTCATTTGTTGTGCTTTGGTTTCGGAATATCTCCCACTGTGCGGCAATCCTCGCCTGCTCATATTGCGTATTGGCCGCGTTCCTTAGGGCCAAACCTTGTTGCTCAGTGATGGTCTTTTGCGCCTCAAACGCCTGAATCAGCGCCAACTCCTGCGCGTGCTGGTTGGCAAGCCGCTGTACGGGGTCAACTTCCCCCTGGGCCTGCTGCTGAGGTGTCACAACCTGCCCGGCTCGAATTTTCGCCAGATTAACCTGGTGCTGCTGCTCCATCTGCTCAGTGGCTGCGTTGTACTCCTGAAGGTCAATCTTCCCGGCATTCAGCGCGGCTTTCAGGTTCTGCATGGAGTCAGCGTAGGATTTATTCTCCGCCTGCTCCGGCATGGCCTTGAGCGCTTCGGTTACGCCCCTTGCCGCTGCCGCTGCATCCCATGCTTTAGCGGCGTATTGTCCTGCCTCCTGAATCTGCGCCTGAGTTGCAGCGCTTCCAAGAGACTGTTGCGCGCGTAATATCGCCTGTTCCCGGCTTAACTCTTGCGTCGAGCTGGCCGCAAGTTCAGACTGTTGTTTCAGGTTTGCTAATTTCTGCGCGATAGATTCAGACTGCGTTTCTGACTGCTTCCCGACCTTATTGCTTTCCTTTCTGGCCTCAGTTACGCGATAGGTTTCGGCATACTCATCCTGCAGCGCTTTAATCCGCTTCTGATCGGTGACTCCTGCATCTGCTGCATCATACTGAGCCTGCAGACGGGCTCTGGCTTCGCCTTCAAGTTTGGCTAGCGCAAGCCGACGCTCAGAGTTCTGCACCAGTTTTTTAGTAGCAGCATCGTCTCCTTTGGTTGCTGGGGCGTTGAATTGATTATTCCCTGCGTCTTTTTGTGCTTTAGCCCTAATGTGAGCTATTTCGCCTTCCACCTGCTTAAGCTGGACCGCCGCTTGCGCTCGACGCGCCTGGAAAACTGAATCCGACTCATACCAACGCTGACTGTCCTTAAGTTCGCTATTTAAATCCTGCTGGAGCTTAATTAGTTTCGGCATTCTCGATGAATCACCGACATTATTGTTGTAGTAATTAAGGTTGTCAGCGACGCTCTGCATTAACCCTGCAAGGGTAGATGTGAGGCCGATAGCTTGGTTTAAATCATTAATGGCATTTTTGAAGGCAACATCAAGACTATTCTTTGCGCGATCAATGCTGACCGGCATTTTATCAAACTCTTCGTTTACCGATTTCGACTGTTTCTGTATGGCATTCAGAGCATCTTGGGCGGTTAGCTTTCCCTCCAGCATTCGCTTGCGAAGTTCGCCTATAGATATTCCAAGACCGGCAGCAATCTGGCGAGCAAGCTCGGGCATCTGCTCAAGGATGGAATTGAATTCCTCAGCTCGCACAATTCCGCCGGAAATGGACTGCCCAAACTGCCTTAAAGCAGTTGCCATTTCCTCTGTGGAGGAGCCGCCGATAGTCCCTATTTTCTGAAGCGTAGAGGTAAGACCGAGAATTTGTGAATTTGTCGCACCTGTTTCTTTTAATGCCGTGGTTAACGACTCCCACAATCTTTCGGTCTCAGATAGGCTGTTCCCTGTTTGAGATGCGATGGCAGACAGGGCTGAAAGGGTTTCTTTTGCTACATCAATGCTGGGACTTAGACGAGCCACACGCGCCTGGAGCGTGACCATCTCATCACCGATCGCAATAAGCTTTTTCGCAGCATCAATAGTGAAGGCCGCCGCAATGGCAACGCCAACCTTATTTAATGCACCCTCGAATCGACCAGCAGATCTAGAAGACTGTTCAAACTTTGACTCCATTTGATCAAGGCGTTTATTTACCTGCTGCTGCGCTTGGATCAGCCCTGATACATCCGCCTCAATGTCATAGTAAATTTCACCTGCTTTTTCCGCCATCGTATACTCCGGGCATTAAAAAACCCGCCGTAGCGGGTTTAGGTCATTTTTAGGAAGTTAAATCTTGCCTTGAAGTTTGTATTGCAAATATTTTAACTTTGAAGCGAATCCAGAATTAATTTTATTTCCTACTGATTCGATAGTAACGTCAACGGAAGGTAGTACATTACCATCAATTATCACAGATTCAAGTGACGCCCAATCTTCACTAAAAATAGTGTATTCACATTTACCCAAACCTTTAAGTTGCACCCCAAAAGCATTGCTTGCTTGGAAATCTACAAATATATCGGCATTTTTAAGCGTAAAAAGCCCTTTTCTCACTCCCTCACGTAAAGATTCAACCTGAAGGCTTTCAATCTTTTTGCTAAGTTCTTCGCCTGATGGCTGTTTAGAGCTGATAAGGACCTTTTCCATCGAATAGGAGGATGGTGATTTCATTCTTGACTTGATTATTGAGCTACATGCCTCTGTCATTGCTGCATTTTGAGCATCTTGAGTTGGTACCAATGCGATTGCCGCAACAATGCAAACCATTACAATTATCAAACCCAAAACAATCAACTTCTTCATATCCCTACCCACATTAACGTTTTCTTACATGTTAGGTCATGGGGTATGCAATGGAAAGCAAAAACCCGCAGTTAAGCGGGTTTGGTTTTCTTGATTAGGCTATAGGGTTATCTTGGTAGGCAGCGTTTTGTATAACCGCCGACAGCGTGCCCCTTTGAGTTCCCCGTAAAGCAGACATTCATTCCGCGTTCTGTAGTCTGAGATTTGGCAATGTCGTTAATGACAGAAAGATACCTTCTCATTTCTGTTAGCTCTGACTGCATATGAAGCAGCTGATTTGCAATATTGTACATAGCGTGAATGCGGATTCTGGCACCCTGCACATCGCACCCATCCTTTTGCAGCTCATCCAGAAGCTCAAGTTCAGGAGCGCGGTTTTTCTCATCCAAAATCACCTTCGCTGAAATCCAGTCGTTGGCGAATTTACGATTATGTGGATCGGCCGTTTCTACAGGGAAGTGATAGCGAGGGCTTGCTACTGATTGTTGCTTACCCAGGAATTCACCTTCTATTACTTTGGTAGCGAGGTACTCAACCGCTTCCGCTGTCTGTTTGGGTGAAAGCTCATCGATATGCTTCACGCCAAACTCTTTATGCACCAGTTTGTACACTGCCTGGTACGTCATGCCGTATTTACCCATAATGCGGTTCACGATTCCGCGCAATGGGGTGCGATCATCAACTGTGGTTTCCGGAACCGGACGGATTGCCGCTCCTTTCGTCCAATAGTCATGCAGAACCGTGAAGCACTCTTCCTGATACTGGATCAGCTTATCGCGGATATCGGCACGAACCTTCTCGGGGTTGATGCTGAACAGCCAGCCGTTGAGTTTCTTCAGGGGGATGCAGAGCATCTTCTGAATGCCGCCTTTTGAAGGGATTGCGATATCACAACACCCGAACTTAGATGGGGTTGTCATATGACTACCCCTTTCATCGTCAACGATAGAGATATCTCTACGGTTGGAATTCCCCACGCCACCCCTCAATTTACGAAGCTGAGTAGCCCAATCAAGGCCAAGATTTTCCACGACTGGACGCATCGCCACATAAGCGATACCGGCGGCCATAGCAGTGATAATCTGCTGGCCGTTGAACGGTACGTAAGACGTGTTAACTGCTTCAATAATTGCTATACTTGTCATGTCGATAATTCCTCATCCGATTTATTCGATACCGAAGCCCTGACTGTTGCTGCAGTTGGGGCTTCAACTTTTAAGCGACCCATCGCCCTTCTTCTTTCATCCTGTCCATGAACATCCGATAAAGCTCCTCGTTCACAGATCTACCATTTTCCGCCGCTACCTGCTTAGCCAGAGCCAATATTTCTTCTGGCCATCGCAAATTAAACTGAGGTAGTTTTCTTGCACCTTTCATTACCCCTCCCGCAATGTGAACCACCGTGGTTCACTTGAGAATGTACTATCACCGTTATATGCTGTCAAGAAAAAACATGGTGAATTAATGTCCAGAGATGATCCGCAATTCAAGTTGCGACTTCCTGCTGATTTGAAAGCAAAACTTGACCAGAGGGCCAAGATGAACGGTCGTTCCATCAACGCTGAACTGGTCCAGATAGTGCAAGTGGCATTATCTGAGCCATCGCCAGTATCAGGCTACCGCGACGACGCCGAGCGCCTTGCTGATCAACAGGCAGAGCAGTTTAAGAAGGTCGTATTCGATACGCTTAAAGGTATCTACAGCAAGGAGAAGTAATCATGGATAAGTTCTCCTCAAAGATTGCCAGAATTTCCGGCATGACCAACAAGGAAATCATCGATCTGCACCTCGCCATGCAGGAGGAGATCAAGAAGCAGTATAAATTGAGAGCTAACCCGAAGAACTTGCAGAACGCCATTTCTCTTTGTGAAAAATGCGTCGCCATATCAGGAATCGTCATCGAGGCTATGAAGAAAAAGCACCGCGCCGAATGTGACGAGTATGCTCGCCTCGTTGGACGCTTATCTCCTAATTCAAATTTTTATTACCCCAACCACGCAGCAGCACATCAACTGTGCATCATCCTCAAGAAGCAAGGGAATACCAATCAAATAGCCTACATCGAAGATAAAATGATTCGCGAAGGCTGGGGTAGCGGAAAGAGTGTGGATTTACTCGATCTTTAAGCCCACCTGAGTGGGCTATTTGCCTTTCTGTTCTGCTCGTTTTCGTCGGCGTTCTTCGCGCTGCTCTTCGCGTTGCATATCGTCGAACACCTTCATGATCGCTTTCATCATCATGAAATTGATGAAGTGGTGATTAACGCAGCCGTGAATGCGTAGCTGCTCGGTGAACTCTTCAGCCGATCGCAGCGCCTCCATCATGTTCTTCTCGCCAGTCATGAACTCTGAGAAGTCGCGCCCCGCTCTGGAGGCGCACTCAACGATTCGGTTATTCATAATCACGCGGCCGCATACAGCATTTTCATCTGCCCCTTAACCGGGAACGCGGCCATGCAGCGGGCTTCAAAGTCTCGATAATCTGAGCAACCATTAGCTATGCTGGTAACGGCGATGATTTGCCGTTCAACGAGAGTCAGCGCGTCAGGCTTTAGGTGCTGATGAATCTTGTCGCCAGTTGCCAGCCTACTTTTGACTTCTGCATAAACCTCTGGCGGCAGAACCGGGCCATAAACCCATTTGGCACTAATCATTCCGAACAAAGCAGGACGGCGCCCAGGGCGATGACGCGGCAATCCCGACATTTTGAACAGCGCGGCATAAAAGGGATCGCTGAACCGTTTTTCCCATGGCTGAGACTCGCTAAGCAGAAAAATGGCTTTGATTCTGTCGTCATCAATTTGATGTGCTGCGCCCTGGATGATGGCGTCGATTTGCTCATCGCACCAGATTTCAAAATCGACAGAGAGCCAACGAGCAAAACGTACGGCCAGTTTAGGGTGTAGCCATGTACCGCCGCCTCGGTCTTTGCGGGCACGGCTTGTTTTTACATACGAGATTTTCCCGTATCTACGCTCAAGGGCCTGAATGTATGAGTCTGTTTCAGGTAAGCGAAGGAAATCGTTTGGTGCTTTTCCAAATTTCTCTGCGGCAGTGGTTGCATCAAACCATCCGTCGTCAGAAAAACGCATAGGGTGACCTTCGAACTCAATCGGTATGATATTAGACATCGTCATTTCCTTTTTGGTGATATGAGCCAGTTCCCCAGATATGGACAGCCCAAGAGCGGCACGATGAAAGCCACCGTCCTATCTCTGTCTCATATCCCGAAAAGGGCTCTTGGTTTGATTTGCGCGGGGATTGCGCAGTGAAATTTGGGTATAAAAAAGCCCCGGACAATGCCGAGGCTGGTTTATCTGGTTTTAGTGGCTTGTTCCTGCTGCATCATCGCCTGCCAGCGGCGATCGTCCTCATCCATTACCTGATCGTACTCGTCCCTCGTAAACCCTTTCTGGTTCGGGTATTTGGCGTTGAGCAGTAATGCAAATTCCGTCATCGTCAGGTTTTCGGCCTCTTCCCGACTTATGCCGAAATGGTTGCGGGCCGCCATGATGTAGTCGGTTGCGCGGAACTCCGACGTGGTCTCGTTGCTTTCATGGCGCTGCAGCTTGCGCACCTTCGCTTTTCCGACGATGCCGTGCGTCATCAGGTTTTGCGCGATGATGACCATATTCTCCGGCGGCAGGCTGCCCGGACGCCAGACGAAACCGCGTTTGCGTCCTTTCCCTGGGCGCATCCAGCCGACCAAATCACCTATATCATCATCGCAGCACGCCGTAAGCACGGTGTGAGCCGCCATGATGGCTTTGCGAGTCAGAAGGCCGCTCTGGATATACCGCAGCACGCAATCCGGAAGCCGGCTGTACTCGTCGCGGATATAAGCCTCTGCTGCGCGCTGCACTAATGGCGTCGCCTCATCGTTGCACAGGTCATAGAACGTTTGAACGATTTCGGCAGGCTCGCCGATACGCGCCATGTTGCGAAACGACGGCCGGAAAAAGAATTCCCGGTGATCGGTACCGATAACGCATTCACCTAATTCTTTAATGGGGGTCATAGTCGCTCCATAAACAGTATCAAGGGCGCCGCAACGCCCTTTGTACTATTCACGAAACAGCCAGGTGATTAGCTGATCGTGACCGTGCATGCTACTGAGGTAATTTTGACTGGCGTCGCTGACGAATCAGTGACCTCACAGGTATAAACCCCTGCGTCACCAGATACGGCGCTCGCTTTGTTAAACGTTGCCGTGGTTTGACCGCTGACGACGGTACCGTCTTTTTTCCACACGTAGGTGTATGGAGACGTCCCGCCATCGACCGCTACCGACATATTAAGGGCTGACCCTGCGGCTACTGTCTTGGTGGCCGTCAGGTTCGTAGTGAATGCCAGCGCCGGCGGAGCGACTTCAAATACGACGGTGTCCGCGTCGGCAACTTTCCACTCCCCGGAGAAGGTGGAAATGTCGGACGTACCAAAATCACCGGACCATGAGGTAGTATTGAAATAACCCATGATGTAGGTTCCGGCGTCTTCGCCCACAAAGTCGAAGCGGACCCAGACCGTCGGCTGACGGCCGGCCTGCACTTCATCGAAAATATATTTCGAGATAGCGATGGCGCCAACTTCCGTCGTTTTATCCTTCTTGCGGAACTCACCTTCCCCTGAGATGGTGAAGTCCATGTTGTTGACAAGGTTCTCAACCAGACCTTTCGTATCGTCAGCCTCAGAGGTGACGGTATTCATGGAGTAGTCGAAGCCCTTAGTCGTCAACGCCCCCAGGCGTTTCCATTCAGAAAGCTCAGGGACCGTATCCGCACAGCCCATAGCCATGCGGAGCACGGCCGCCTTCCCAATCAGCTTGCCGGTATCATTAGCACAGCCTTGCATGTGTACCTCTCAAATAAAAAAGGCCGCCAGATGGCAGCCTGATGGGTGATTCTGGCGATTATTCGCCGTATGTGCATGAGACGAGCAGCCGGGTTACTAACCGGCCCTCTTCGGTGGATATTGGCGCCGGAACATTGCCGACAAGACTCAGCGCGCCTACGCAGTCATCCGCGCCAGATTGTGCACTGATGTATTCGACGATGGCGTTAACCGCGGCGTCAGCAGCGTCAGGATTCGATTTCGATGAAACGACATCGACCATCACATACCAGTCACCGCCGCGGTCGTACTCGATATTGGTACCGCCAGAAGGTCGAAATACGATGAACTGATCGGCATCCTTGCCGGTGTCGCGCCATTGCCGCCACTGCACCTTAAACCCGGAAGTTAGCCCTTCGTCTACAAACAGGTCCCTCAGGCGCATATACATCGCAGGTGTCATAGCGAAAGCTCCTTTTTAACCGCGGCATCAATCTGGCTGCGGGTATCCTCGAAGCCCTTCGTTAAGAACTCTTTCTGCGCCGATGCGCGCCGGAAAGTTTGCTTCACTTCCGGGTCGTGAACAAACACCGCATAAGACGCCGTGTAGCCAACGCGCCCGGTCACCCGCACACCATTAGCAGTGATTTCCCGGAACTGGCTATTGATGAGAGTGGACGTGTCGATCGGAGTATATAGCGCAGCCTGCGCACTCCCGATGAGCATCGCCGACTGCAACGCGCGCACAACTTTTCGCCCCTGCACATCCTTAATGATGCGGTCGAGATTGGCCTTAGCCTGGCGGATGCCTCGAACTTTAGCGCCCATAATCAGACTCCCGTAATAATGGCCCAGTCATCTTCAACACCATCAAGGGTATCGTTCCACTGAGTGAAAGCCCTTATTTCGTCCGCTTTGGTGTTGTAGGGGTTAGTATCGGTGCTTGTTCCGATAAGGATGTAATCGCCCTCTTCAGCATCAGCGTAAGCGGTGAAGAAGGTGTTTTTAACGACAATCCCCTGCCCTAATTCGCTGAGTTTTGACGAAAGACCGCCAATGTAGTCACACATGATATTTATTGGCGGCTGGAAACCATACGGCTGGCCGCCACCATCAGTATCACTACCATCGGCATCTCGAATCCTTTTCCAGAGGGTGCATGGCTTGTTGTATGACCATGAAGCTGTAGACGACATCAGTCATCCCTCCATCGCAGCACGATTGCGCCTGTAGCCTGTATGCGAGGGCAGTTAATCATCCACTGCCCGGCGCCGTTAACGTAAGCCGTGGTCTGCTGGCCGGTATCGGTCATGACCCACACCCGGGTAAACGTTCGCGGTAGCCGCTGCTGAACTGAAATCCAGACCATCAGCAGCCACCAACAACGAGAAACAGACCAACCTTTTGACCGACGTCGATCGGCAACTCCGAGGTGCACCCGGATTTATCCAGCGCCTGCAGCGCGTCACGCATGTTAAGAACGTTGTCGCCATAGTCAAACGAGCGCGATGCTCCGGACGCTGCCCCCTGAGACTTAATGCGCTGCGTATAAGCCGTCAGGGCCATCAGGGTGACTGCGTAAACCTGAATCAGCATCTGGTCGCACTCATCGTACGCGGCTCCATCTAAGCACGCCTGAATAGTCGACAGCTTGCAGAGGTAGGCGTCAATCATGAAGTCGGGAACAGTGGTATAGCCGAGCGCAGACAACTGCTGTTTGACCTGCTCGGAGGTTATCTGCACTACAGCCATGGTTATTTCGCCTTCTTCTTCAGCTCGTCGATTTGTTTCTGGGCCTCGTCGAGGTCAGCCTGCAGCTTCGTGTTGTCAGCGGTCAGCGACTCCACTTTGCCTTTAGCCTCGTCGAGGTCAGCCTGTAGCTTTTTCAGTTCGGCAGGGGTCGCCACCTCCAGAACCGTGTCACCAACCGGAATGGCTTTACCTGCAAGCCAGAGCGGAAGAGTTTCGCCTTTGTAGACATCACCCTTTTTCAGTTCGTGACTGTCATGGGTAAGCAGCCATTGTTGTTCTTTACCAGCCATGCGGCCTCCGTAAAAAAGATGGGGCCGAAGCCCCACAGGTTATGCTTTGGTCAGCTGAACGTAACCAGCCTGGCCGTTTGCATCGTGTTTGAACTGGGGTGCCGCGGCAGCCAGCACCGAGAAAACATAATCGTCTTCAGGGTTCAGGCGCGCTTTAGGACGCATGGTCATCGGCATACCATTCAGGATCTGAACGACATCCGGGCGTTTAACCACGCCCAGCAGTTCATCGGTCGGAACCTTCGAGGCCGGAACCAGGGCAGCCACGCCAGGGATTTCCATGATGCGAGACAGGATGGTCTTCGGATAGTTAGCGGCATAGTCGTTAACCGACGCGTAGAACCAGTCTTTGTAGTTCAGGTAGATCGTCACCGGCGCATAGAAGCTTTCGTTATGCAGCAGGTTAATCAGGTCGGAAATTGCCGCCACCCACTGCGCGCCGCTGGCGCCGTTCAGAGTAAGGCCGTGAGTGCCGGTGCCGCGGTTAGGCGCAGTACGCAGACCATAAATGGTAGCGCCGCCAACGTTGATGTTCGGATCGCCATTCAGCACCATGTCTTCCAGTTTCTCAGCGACTTTGCGCTGATGGTTGGAAATGGCGTCGCTATCCAGCGAGTAACCTTCAGTCTGAGCTGCCAGCATCTGGCGCCAGCCGAATGTCAGCTCACTGTCGATGATCGGCAGCGGCGTACCTTCGTAATCCATTACCGGCTGATCGCCCTTCGCCTTGCCGCGACCATCTAGGCTGATATTCACATCACCGGAGTCGGACAGAGTCATGAAGTAATGGACGATTTTACCCAGCGCCATCGGGCGGGAGACGCTGGAAGCCAGGTCATTAAACACCGCCAGCACATCACGCTGTACGGTGATAGCCGAACGGTCCCATTCGCCCCAGACGTCTTTCGGCAGCACCGATGCGTTACCAACGAGCTCATCGAAGGCGATGAACTGGCCATTTGCGTCGTTGACCGCAAAGCCATGCTGTGCAGCCATGTTGCGCTGCATCATGTCCCAGCGGCGGCGAGCATTCAGGATCAGCGCCTGCTGTTGTTTGGTGAACTTTAACATTCGTATTTTTCCTTATGCCTTGGCGTACGGAGTGGAGAGGATCACCACGTCGGCGAAACCTTCCGCCGCCAGAGTGCGCCCTGCTTTTTCGTCGAACGTTGCAACGACCTGATTACCGGTGGCCGCTGCTTTGAATACGCCGCCGGTACCGATGGTCAGCTCCTGGCCTACCGTATATGCAGCTGCCGCCAGGCGAACGTTGTATTCCTGTTCGCCTTCAACACGGTATGCCACGCCGGTTTCGTTCGCTGCGTATGCAGTGGTGATTGCCTGCCCGATGAAACGACGGTTGCCGAGGATGAGCCAGCGGCCGGTGGTGTCGGTAGCCACGGCCAGTTTTCCGGAGGTAATCTTGACCGCGATACCAGGGTTAGACGCTGCCGCAACCGGCAGGTTTATGGTTTCCGGTTCGCGCTCGACCGGCCCGCGATAGATGACGTTAGCCATTATTTTTCCTCCTGATCGATGCCAGCGTTGAGGTCGTAGTCTTTCCACTGGTCATTTTCAGCATTGACCTGCTGGAATGATGGATTCAGACCGGTGCTGGTCTGGCACTGTGCATACATGTCGTTCAGCGCTTCGCCAGCCAGCGAATTGATCGCCGCTTCAGTCATGAACGGAAATTTCACTTTGACCGCATCACGCTTGGTTTTGAGGTCTTTCTCAGCGTTGGCCTGCAGTTGAGTTTTCAGCGTGCCGATCTCATCGGTGAGCGGCTTGATTGCCAGGTTAACGGCAGCAGTAATTGCCTCCGAGTTGATCTGAGTACCCGGCAGGTCACCGGCTTTCTTCTGCGCTTGCTGGTTGTAGGCATCCCAGACCTGATCGTCGGTCAGCCCCTCGGTTTTTACGCCTGCGGCATTGAGCGCGGCGATCATCTTCTCTTTCATCGGGTTTGTTTCTCCGTTGGTTTTGACTTCGTACTCAGTTGGTTTGCGCACGACTTCTACTGGATCGCCGACAAGTGCTACGACCCTGTCGGAGATGAGGTATTTCTGGTCGAGGAGTTTCGGTTTTGCGCCGTCAGCGTCTTCTTCATAAACGAAATGGTCAGGCCAGACGCTGACAACGTAGCGCCACTTTTTGTCGTCCTGCTTAATGGCCATCCGCAACGCCTGGTAGATATCGTCGAATGACATTTCGGAAGCGTTGCTGAAGAAGAATTTGGCTTTATTCCAGAGGCCGTCTTTCATGCTGTTCGCCGCTTCAATGAGGCTGGCGGTTTCCACTTCACCTTCCTGCCCGTCGGCGTTCACGAACATGCCTACACCCTCTGCGGGGGTACCGGCGCCCGGCTCATCCAGCAGGATAGCGATGTGGTCGAACTGCATGTTCCGGGCGATCCACGAATGCTTCTTGCCCTTCGATTCGCCGGACTTTTTCTCTTTGTTGGTGAGCAGACCGGTAGAAAGGTGGATCGGGTCGGTATTTGTGCCGGCGATCATCTCGTCGAGACGGTTAATCAGGCGCTTACCATCAGGCTTTGTCTCAGCGACCGCCTTATTGATGTAAACGTCCATGACGACTTGGTCGCCTGACTTACTGACGTTCTGCGCCCAGGCACCGACGTGATAGGTGTTAATGGCTTGAGGGTCATTGGCGCTGACATACTTGCCATCTACCATTGGGTGCGGGAGAGGCATCAGCTTGCCTTCCATCGTCTGGTAGCTGTTGTTAATCTCCTCAGCCGGGTACAGTCCGCCATTCATCACGATGTCATCGACGATCGGGACCGCGCCACGAATGACGTAGTGCTCCTGGCCGTTGATAGTTGTCGTTGAGATGTTGGAAGCGTTGATGGCGAGGGATTTAACATGAATACTTGTAAGGTTCATGTTTAACCCTTTGGATTAATAAAATGAAAAAATGGTTATTGGCCTTAGTGTTTGTTGTCACTATTCCCGCTCATGCAGGCTTCATGACTGGCAATGAGCTTTATGAGCTCTACAAAGCGTCAATCCGTGCTGGTCAAGCGTCGGCAAGTGACAAGGACTTTCGCGATGCGAACGAGTATTTGGGCTACGTAACAGGCGTATGGGATACGCTCGAAGGTTTTGCCGTTTGCACTGGTGACAACATTACAAGAGGGCAAATTGGCGACATGGTTGGTGAATATCTTAGAAGCAATCCAAGCATCAGGGATAAACAGGCAAGTTCAATAATCATGATTTACCTGAACTCTAAATATCCTTGTAAGAAGTAGCTAAGCGGCCATTTTATCTGGGGCCCACTGTTCACGTTCTTTCGCCAGCTTCTCAGCCAGCCCTTTGTTAAATATGCTGCCGTCGTCGTTGAGCAGTACCGGAATCTGGCTGCAATAGCAGTTGTACCGGTTGCCATTCTCGGCGTAGAAGTCTCGCACCTGCTCCGTGGTATAGACCTTTCCGTGACGGCTGGCGTGCCAGCTACGCGTCGTAGGTTTAAGCGCAGAAAGCCACAGAAGACCGGTATTCAGCCCAAGCCGATCCGCCGCCCAGTCCGTTTCGTTCCATTGAGCCTGACGCAGCGCGCCGACCTGCTCAGTCTGAGCCATGTTCTTTGCGCGACTCTTTGAGACGTCAAGCCGCTTGCTTATCACCTGCGCCGTTTCACGCGGATTCACACCTCGCCCAACCGCATCCGCGATGATGTTCGCCAGGTCACCGCGTGCCCGATCACTCTCCAGCTTCCAGTCGCTGTAGGTGCTGATGTACGCGGCGGCGATTTGGTTCTGGTATGCCGGGCTGCTCAGTAACTGCGCGAGAGTCGTTTGGCTGGCGTACACCTGCGACTGCTGGGACAGGTTATTGAACGCCTCCAGCGTGCCGCGCTGCGCCTCTTTGGTGACATAGTCCATCACCCAGAGGTCTTGCTCGCCGCCTTCCAGCAGGTGATCGTCCAGTATGGTTTGAACGACGTTCAGCAGGTCCGCCAACTCCTGCGGCGTCATGTCATATATGAACCGGGCAGCATTCACCTGGTAAAGCGTCGGATCTTCGCCGTTAACGTGGCACAGGAAGTGCCATTTATGGCTGTTTGCCTCACGCTCCCTACCAGTCAGGCGCTGGTCGAAAAGAGCCTTCAATGCAACCTTTATCGCGTAGTAACGGTCATCGATGTCGCGTTCCATCTTGCTGACTGCTTTACGCGACATCGTGGGGTCAACTTTCGACCGTGGTATCACCGGACTTTTCGGCTTCTGGTTCTGGGTCGGCCAGAGGATCAGGCTTTGGTTTACGGTCATCAGGCGGAATCTCATCGTCAAGTTCAGGCAATGGTTGGAGTTCGCCCGCCGCGCGGATTTCGTTCTCTTTGATAGCAGAACGTCCAAAGGCATTCGTCGATTTCACAGCAACGTCCGCGAGCTTGTCCATGTTGGCAATCTTCTCCGCCTGACTTGGTGCAAGCAGATCAGACCAACCGACGGTGATTTCTTCGCCCTGTGAGGGAGGGATAATACCCAGCATCCAGAAGCGCGAGACAACATCAGTAATCACGTCGGTAAGAAATCCCTTGCGACGGCTCATTCTGGTCCTGGCCCACCCTTTGGCATCCTCAGTGCTAGCACGTTCGCCAGTCTGCATGCCAATCAGCTCTTTGACCGGGATCGGAACGGTAGCACAAAACTCGCACAACGCTGTTCGCCATGTGGGCTCCGGGTCAGACGCGGTCACACTCAATACCTCGGCGGTACCAGCCTGCATGAAGCTGGCGCTATCAGTGCTATCGTTCAGCCGGCGAACTTGCTGATCCAATGCTTCGGCAAGTTGCCCTTCAGGAACGCCGAGCGCTTTCGCCAGCGCTGAGAAGTTTGTTTTCTCGCTGAATGAATAGTTGAGCTGCCGGCTGGCGTTCTTCAGGAAACCCTCGGAAGCCCCGCCGCTCACCTTCTCGATATCAAGCAGCTTGTTGAAACCCGCCTCAAGCAATGACTTACCTGATGTCATCACGCCATCGTCAGAGCCTTCAGCCAGGATAATGACGCGGTCCGGGTGGACATTGACGATCCGACCTGGCCGCGCATCGAAGTTCCCGTCGACAGGCAACTCGGTGAACGAATACATTGTAACTTCGCCGAAGGTTTCGCTTTCCGGGTTATCGTCCCAGTTAATGGGATCAATCTGCGCCTCCCAGACCGGGATCAGCTTAACGAGCGCCTTTTCCTGGGTGCGACCAACCACGGCGGTATCGACCGGGTCCCACCAGTTTTTGCTGTCCTTAATTTGCAGCAGCAGCGCCGAATACCGGCCCACAAGATTGCGTCGGTCTGCGCCTTTAATCTGCTCCCAGCAACGCTTAAGCAGCTTGTTAACGCGCTTATCCCACGGAGTCTGTTTCGATGCATCCTTCGTCTGGTCACCCTCATAAACCTCCGGGAAGTCCTCCCAGCAGCCGTCGACCATTCGGGTTACGGCAGCGCCAGCCACCGCGTTACGCCGGTATGCCCGATAGAAGTCATCAAACGTCAGGTGCTGAGGATAGCCGAACTCCTGGTAGAGCCGCTGGCGTTTTGTGTTGCTGGTCCCGTTAAAGAGCATCGACAGATTTTTACTGCGTTCCCGCTCAATGCTGGCGTTACTGGCGCGCTGTTGTTTCATTTCGCTTTCGGTCACGATGTCCTCCGTCAGCGCGAACGCACCAACATGCCGGTTATTTTTTGTGGTGAGTGAAGTACGCGGTAACGAGTGCCATCCCAGTCGTGATCTTCCTGCTGGGTGTCTACGTCGTCAGGATTTTTATCGTCGCGGACAAGCACAGGGATACGGCTAATCCAGCCTCGGCAGTAGTCGAAAACGTAGAAAGCTGGCTTCTCAGGCACGCCTGCTTCCAACCTCTTACCTTCGATTACTGCTTCCAGCATGTCAGCAAATATCGATGCGCCATTGATGCGAGAGCCTGGCTTTTTATCGGCAGCAAGCCATTCAACGCCTTGACTCTCCATCTTCTGAGCGATCGATAACTCGTTATCCCCGGTGTTGAATATTGCCCCGTCTGCCGGGCCGGGAATAACCTCACTGCAGATGCCGGGCATGATATGCAGTTGCCCCTGCGTAACCCCATCGAGTTGAATCTCTTCCGGCTCATCTGCATCTTCGCCAACCAGTCGCTTATCAATCCACGCCACGCCTTTAGCGACGTTTGTGGACGACATATTCAGGCCCTTGTTGAGCTCGTCAGGCGGGCAGCCATACCACTCGCCAATCAGAATCAGAGACCCTGCAGGCGGGCAGAACTGGCCGCCATCAGGTAGCTCAGCGGCAGTGCCATCGGCCTGTGCCCACCACAGGTTGGAGAACGGCTTTGACTCGCCCCAGTCATGAGAACGGTCAACGGTCCAACTATCTGGTATGCGGAACGGCTTAATTACGTGGATCGCTTCATTCCACAGGTGGTCAAAGCGTCCGCCGCTGGTGACGTCCCATGAGCCTTCTACCCACGCTTTACGCCGGTTCGGGTCTTTGATAGCCATCAGGGTTGCGATGTACTGAGGATCGAGATACGGGTTTTCTTTGAACGAACCGTGAATTGCAACGCGTGTAAGCGTTACATCTTCCTCTTTCTCCGTCTGCGGGTTAAATACCCGCTGAGTTTCGCGAATGATGGTGCCGCGAGGCGCTGGCTCTATGAAGCGTTTCTTTACCCACGTATGCCCGATACCAAAGGGGTTTGTCGTGCTAAACGTTTCAAGCGGGATCGGCCTAAGCAGAGAGCCGTTAGCAAGCGGGTAATTCTCAGGCCTGAACGATGAGCGCCGGCAGGAGAACATCATTTCGTAGAACTCGGCAGACTGCTGCTTTGTCAGTTCGTTGAAGCCAATGAACGGAAATTCCTGCCCGTGATAGTCCCAGTAGTCGCTCTCTTCTTTCCCGAAGCGGAAGAGCAGCTCTTCGCCCGTAGGCCATACCCAGCGCAATTCCGAGGCTGAAGCTAGATATCGTGCGCCATCATTGAACAGGCGATACATACGCTTTGACTGCGTAATGATATCGGTGAGGTTTTTATACTCGGTATCGAAAATCACCCCACGCCAGAACGAGCCGTAGCCCAGACCGACGAGACGACGGAAACGCGCCAGTTGCGCGGCAGTTTTACCCGGTCCGCGTGTTCCCTCGTAGAGGATTTCGTTACACGGGCAACTCAGGGAGAGCGATTGCGACCCCGGCAAAGGTTTCCAGACGGCTTTGTAATTCATCCACCCAAGACCTCGCCCTGCTGTTTTTGTGCCGCTTTTTCCCAGTCCTCTACGTTATCGCAGGACGGTACCGGCATAATGCTGTGGGTAGCTGTGACATTCTGCTCAACCTGTTCTTTAAATGCCTGGACCCTGATGTGCTTGCCGAGTAATTCCAGATTTTTGACCTTGTCCGGCCATTTCACCTTTTTAAGGATGGTTTCTGCCGTCTCCTCGTCGAAGTTCTGAATCGTGGTGCTGATGTCCAGGCCGGTTAACGACGTTCGCCAGGCCTTCGGCCATGAGCTAATCGGCCTCAGGCTACCGTCGTCGTTCAGTATGTCCAATACGTCCATCTGGTCGATCTCAACCAAGCGACGAAGAACATAATCTGCATCAATACCAACATCTTCGTTGCGCTTCGCTTTGAGTTCGGCGATTCTGTTTTGGATGTCAAGTTTTGACAAGTTCTGGGCAGCTATGCGGTTCGCAGTTTTGACGCTGTACCCCGCCCGAATAGCCGCCTGTGTAGCGTTTAAATCGATGAGGTACTCGCGACAGAACATTTCTTGTTTGTCAGTGAGTGCCATATTTTTCCTTAGGTTAGGCTTACGGGAAAATACTCAATAGAAACGCCATGACATAAAGGCTTTTGGAACTATGAAGAAAAATTTCACAATTGAAATTAGGCGTTATCTAATAAATCGCTTTATTGATATTGCAATGGAACAAAAACTGACTAAGTACAACTATGCACAACGGTTACAAAGCGACAAATTTGAAATAATGGGATGTGACCCACTCGATAATCCTGTAACTCATTTTGAAAAGCAGGTTGTACAAGCATGCTCATTTAGGATTAAGACATCACTTGAACTAGCTATTACCCTTAAGGTAATAAAAGACGAACTACATCCAGTGGTGTTGTATGGCGATCATACTTGGATGCACTTGTACGGCGTGACGCGTTTCGGGCGTTTTTATCGAAAGTCACCTAAGTTACTACAGTCCTGTATCATTGCGTTAACATTACAAAGCCAGAAACTAATCAAAACCACTACTAAATATAAATGGCTAGCAGGCCTTGTAAGCTTCTTTATGCTTGCGGCAAAGGTATGGCAATCCGGAGCTATCGATAAAGCTTGGATCGGCATTAGCGCTGCATCTGGCTTATTTTTTTTGTGGTTACTATCATTTTTCCGATAGGGTTAATTATTATTAAACCACTGCTTTAAGTGACTTAGTAGTGCCCTACTTCAGGCACTGCGTGCGGATGCAGTCCTGCTACTGGCTAATTGCCCGATAGTAGGCCTGCCAGCGGTTTTTATCTAACCGCAGTTGACGCAGACATTGAGCTGTTTCGACATCTGACTGCAGGTCTTCGTCGGTATCCTTCCCTGCGTCACTTGCTTTGCACGGCGGGTTCATCAAATCTGGGGATGGCGTTGGCAGCGTCGATAGCTCGCTGGCGCAACTGCACAGCATCATCGTCAAACCGGCACACAGTACGATTCTGAGACTGGACATATTTCACCACGTCGCGGGTTATGGTTCGGTAGATGACCTTGCCCTCTTCTGTAGCGGCAGCGGCCTTTTGCTCTACCGGCTGAATAGCTCTTTCGGCTTTCTCTTTTTTCTTCGCCGCCAGGGCGTTGATATGGTCAGCGTGAGAATTCCAGCCAGAACGCCATGAGAAAACGCAGGAAAGCACCAGGATAACCACTGCGCTGATAATGGCGGTTAATCGGCTCATTGGTCCAACCCCCAGCACGTCAATGCGCTTTCCTGGTCACGCCGCTCAACCTGACCGTAACAGCCATTCTTTTGGCCTTTGGTCAGCCGGCAATCGCGGCCACCGTCTTTAATCCACCAACGGATCGCTTCACACGCGCCTTTGCGGTCACCGGCATTGATTCGTTTGTAGAACGTAGAGGGGAAGCATTTACCAGGTCCGATGTTGTACGGACAGAATGACGCGATACCGACTTTTTGCGGTGCCGTTAGAGGAACCTTGATATTCCGGTCTACCCAAGCCAGCGCCTTGTCGCGCTCGATGGCGTTTACCTGGTCACATTTGGCCTGCGTTAACTTCATGCCCTGCGTTACAGGCTTGCCATCAACCCGGGTTGCTCCCCGGCATATCGTCCAGACGCCAGAACCATCACGGTAAGCCGTCAGGCTGTTACCCTCTTTCTCATTCAGGAACTGATCCATCAGCGTTGGCGCTGATGCGCCCGCCGCAATCAGGGCCAACATGGCCGCACTGAGTTTTGTTTTCAGGTTAGCCATCACTATTCATCCTGCGGTGGCGGGCCACCATAACCACGATCAAGGGACTGCTGATACATTTTCGTCCAGCGGCGCTTAAAGTAGAGATTGGTCAGGTAAGTCGCTACACCAATTATCACGCCACTGGCCAAGGCAATAAAATTCCAGTCAAGACCATGAAACCAGTCATAGGTCCTTGCCAGCCCTGTGCATATAAGGCCGCCTGACGTGCAGTACGAAGCCGCCGAAAAGATTTTGTCAGGCATTTTCATAGTCTCCACCTCCGATAATGTTCGGGGTGCTATCTGTAGTCAGTAAAAGGGTCAGGCCCGTCAGGCTGGATTTAACAACGAAGCGTGTCGATGATGATTCCTGCGGGACCTGATAATAAAAAGGCCATGCAAATGCATGGCCTTGTGATTTGAATCCGTTATTTACAAAATGTATTCGAGACAGTATCTTTCGACTTCCGGACAAAAAAACATATACCGGGACAAAATCTAAATGTAACTGCCTTGCCTGCATGAAACCATGCGGGCTTTTTTTTGCCCAAAGAAAAAGCCCACCGAAGTGGGCCTTACAGCTATCATCATTTTTTATTAGGTGTGGTGCCGGGTGCCTCCCGGTAAGTCGCCGCCAGTCCACAGACGACTCGCAATGCGCAAAAAAACATATCAGACTGGCAATGCCCCTCCGCATAGGGGGATTCACCACGCCAAAAATTTAACATCTGATGAAACTCGTTTCAATGCTCTACGACGATGTGACAGGGGTACTGATGCAATGCATCTCGCGAATACCCCTGTCGTGTCGCCGGAAAGCAAAAAGCCCAAGGCGTTAACCTCGGGCTTGAATTCTTTGTGTGTCGACAATCGAAGCTATGGCGACGATATCAGATTTACATGAAATATATGCGTTTCAATCCAGTTTTGCAAGTCTGAAGTGATTAGCAAGTCTAAATGCTATATCGGCTCTTTTTAAATCATCATAGAGACCTAAATACTCCCGTTTTCCATCGATGAGAATCTGTGCCTGCCACTTTTTTGCTCTTTTGTTGTAATAAATACCCTTGCTACCTGATGTGTTATTTTTATAGATACCAGTGTTAAGAGAGTTAAGTTGGCTGGTTGCTTCTCTAAGATTGGCAATCCTGTTGTCGTCTCTTATTCTGTTTATGTGATCGATCTCTTTTTCTGGCATATATCCGTACACGTAGAGCCATGCAAGGCGATGAGCATGATAAAGTTTCCCAGAAATTTTTATTTGCACATAGCCAAGAGAATTTTTGCTTCCAGCAACGCTTCCTACAACCACCTTCTGCCTTTTCACTGCCCATGAAAACAAACCAGAAAAGGCGTCGTACTTAAGAATAGATTTAAGAGTTTCTTGGTCCATTACTTATATCCTCTCAAATCTAAATTTGTCGCCTTTTGTTGTGAACGTGATCGCGTAACCTGCAACAGGGCATCGCTATCAAGGCGCCGCAAGGTGGTTTTCATCTCCTCCCACCGCTCCGTAAACGTTTCTGACCAGTTCTTCGGGGTCACTCCTACCAGGGTGGCAAGCTTTTGGTATTCATACGTCTCCCGCCCTGCCAGTTCGGCTTTGACGTCCTGCGCTGCCAGCCAGATAAGCTGACGCAGGCGATCGACTGTTTTCTTTGCAATGCGCGCACCGGCCAGCTTCTCGCTGAATTGCTCCCATGCCCACCGGGTGATCGTCTCCTGGTGTTCCCAGCGGATATTGTCGCTGTAGTTCCAGAGCAGCCAGGCTTTCTGATGCTCTTCCAGCGACAGCAACGCGCGGCGCCATGATGCCGTTGAATATTCGACAGGCAGCACCAGGGCGATTGCTGACCCTTTGGCGCGCGACTGCTTCCCGGGCACCGGCGGATTACTCGGCCGAACCATTCTACCTGTCGCCGGATCGACAACCTTCATCCGTTTACTGCTACGCGCTGTCGCCTCAAACATCGCGTTTTCCGCAAAGGCTACCAGTTGCCCTTTCGTCGCACCGCTCAGATCGGCGGTGGCCACTATCAGCTGCTGGCGAACATACTGGAGGTATTGAGTGTTAATCATGCTGTCTCTCCCAGGGTCTGATAGATGCGAACGTAATTCCGTAAAATGCGATAGTCGGTCATCACCGTTCTGCGGTGCCGGCAGAGGCGGAGCTTTTGCCAGCGCTCCCGGATGCGCTCAATTACGTCCTGGTTCATGCGGCCTCCGCCATAAGCTGGTCATACGTCAGGTAAAGGCCCCAGCAGCTAAACAGCACATGCGCCTTAACGACGGCCATTTCCTCGTTGTTCCAGCGGCAGAACCACCTGATCGCGCCCATAACCTCGCTCTCTATCTGATGCGGTCCGTTCAGGTGGATGGGATAAACCACATCATCAAAAACAGCAGCAGTGGACATTGGGTATTGGATTTTGCTCATGCGGCCTCCCTTTGCTTGACGAGTGCGCGGCGTAACGCGCTGTAATGGCGTCTGATGCCTTCCAGTTCTTCGATGGTGTATCGGTGAGGGGTGTTGTTGTTTTCGAGCGCTTCGACGCGCTCAGCGCCGATTTTCTCTACCAGGCCAATGCGGTACTGCTGCTGGTTGCCCGACAGCTGCACGTTGCAGTGATGGCACTGCTTATTGATATTGTCTTCGTTGTAGCGCAGGTGCGATGCCTTGCCGCGGGAACGGTAATGTCCTGCTTCCCATTGGACCGTTTCGAATGTGCCGCAGCTGATGCACGGCAGGTCAAAGTCCCGCTCGCGAATGTAGTCATTAACGACGCGCTGGGTCATGTCTTCCCAGTGCTTAAGAGGTTTCACCGCAGCTTTGCGTTTGCGCCAGGCGGCGCGCTCTTTCTTCTCTTTCGCCTGAGCCTGCTTTTCGCGCTTCTTCTCAAGCTCCTGCATGGCAAATTCAGCGCCATGCTCAGGGCAGCACCAACGATGATTTTCGAATGCTGGGGTGAATTTTGTCCGGCAGATTTTGCACCGGCGCTGAGTACGTTTAAGCATGTGGCCTCCTTGCTCTCAGGCAGAGCCACTTCTTGTCGACCAGACGGGCCGTATAGCCTTTCAGTGTCGGGATGTCGGAAGGCTTAACTTCGACTTTGCGCTGGCGGCGCGCCGGCACGCGGAAGATTTCGTTGCTGATAACGCGGGAAAGTGGAGTAGACATCAGGCCTCCTGCTTATCGCGCAGCTGCTGGTACTCGCAACCACTTGGGATAGTCAGGGCCAGGCCGAACTGGGCGCACCACATTTCAACCTTCACCAGAAAAATGTGCATTTCCCCGGTATCAAGGTCGGCAGTGTGGCGAGGCTCCCAGGTGGTGGTCTTCTCGCCGGTAATGAAGTCGGTGTAGGTTACCTCTTCGCAGCCGAGATAGGTCTTTTTGAGGTTGCGCTTAACCCACTCAGGGGTTGCGTCGGTACGTCCTGAGTTAATCAGGTATTCGCTGATTTCCGTGTACCACATGTGGCTGAGTGCGTTCTGCGACAGGCTGCGCTTCTCGCGCCACGGCTTCACCTGAAGGCGGAAGCACTGGCCAGCATCCAGTAATGGCTGAATCTGCTGGCCAATAGCCGCGAAGTTGCCGCGATGGAGTTTGATGCCGTCTACTGGAAGTGTCATACGGCCTCCTTAACGGAAACCGCAGAATGCAGAAAATCGCCGGTGACGGACGCCATCGGTGACAGGTATTGCTTTAAGGTTTTGTGCGCCATGTGTCCCCACTTGGCGCCGGGGTAAAGTTGTCAGTTGTCCAGACTGACTAGGTAATTATCGCCCTTCCCGGGGATAAAAGCAAAATGAGCATATACGATAAAACCCCTCAGGAGAGGGGTTTGATTTCAACGGGAAGCTTTGCGTTCTGCGGGGGATTTACTCACCTTTCGCCTCCCGACGCATCTGTGCGATTGGGTTATTCCAGGCGTCGATATCTTCCTGAATCACCTTGCCGTGACCGTTGCATAGCTCGCAGGAACGCAGGAGCCCGTAACACACCGGGCATTTCTCGCCAAACTGGCGCTTCCACTTCAGCAATGCTGCATGCTTGCCAATTTCCTCAATGGTGCGCATCACTTCACCTCCTGCGGGGCGGCTGCGAGCATGGCCTGGTACCCACAAATGCTTAGCCTTGATATCGGCGCAACTGACGATTCGTAGTAAGCATCTCTCATGTCTTCCGTCGGCTCCTTCGGCACCATCACGTAACCATCTGGAATCACTGGGATACCGGTAGGAGCGGCCTGATACATGCGCCACAGAGCCTGCGTTACGGGATGCTTAAATACCTTGCCGTCCCATTCCATCCTCAGCTCGTAACCCCTGTCATCAGAGCAAACCAGGTCCATTTCTGACCAGTTCCAGAACTCATTGCACAGGGAGATGAAGTGCTCGCGTGAGCGGTTAGTTGACGTTTCCGAGATTTCCCGAAAATGTTTAGTTGACGAATTCCCGTTTTCCCGACAATTGCCAGCCAGCAGGTCCTGCACATTTTCTCTGCTCCTGCAGTTATTCGATTCTCCTGCACTTTTTGGGAGCCCCTGCAGCATGGCGGCTCGGCAGGCGTTCCATCCAGCAGCCCAAGCATCAGGCTGGCTCGGGTATAGTTCTGGGAAGTCGTCACTGTAAGCCTCTTCCGGCACCACCGGCACCACCGGCACTGGCTGCGCCTTCTCCAGCGCCTCTACCAGCTCAGCATTTCGAGATTCAGCCTCCTTCAGTTTTTTGGTCAACCTGTCGTGACCATCAACAATTTTCGAAACCTGGCTGACCATATGCTCTTCTGCACGCTCTACAGCATCACACAACGCTCTGGTACTAACGACGCGCTTACCTGATTCACAGAGAGCATGCAGTGGTGTAAAAAACTCACGACGCGCCATCCGGGCGGCGACGATAATCAAAATACTCCCCGACTCGCGGGCAGATTCTTGTGTCAGTTCGGTGATATCAGTTGTCATGCTAACCTCCAGCAAATTTGAGTTTTATACGAGCTTTCCCAGCGCTCAATCCGTCCTGAGGCTTCAAGTTTTTTCAGGCGGCGCAGCGTATAGGCCGTATTGATTTCTTTGTGCCTCCTGCGTAGCCAATAGGCCACGACGTAAGTCATGCATTGACCGTGCTCACTCAGCACCTGAATGATTTCTTCATCGGTAGGCTTGCTCATTTGCCCCCCTCGCGCAGCAAGCGCGCTACTTCCGCGCAGATGTTCGGCGCGTCGGTGAAGTCGTCATCATCTGACGTAACCAGTGCTTTAACGCAGGCTTCTGCCCCATCAGCCTTAATCACGGCTACGATGCGATCGGTGGCGGGGGTTTCCATCGCAGTTTTCAGCACATCGACGTACCATTCGTGGTACCGGTAATCCAGCATCCCGTCGGCCTGCTCAATCCACATATCGGATGCGGTAGCAAATTCGGCAGCCTGCTTCATCGCCACATTCTCCGCAGCCAGCTGCTTAAACGCTTTCGCCAGCGCCATAACCTTTGTCTCTTTGATCGACAGCTCGCCCGCACTCTCCAGCGACTGAATGAGCTCGTTTACTGTTGAGATGTTCATTTTCTCACTCCCGCCAGGCACTGGTTAAACAGGTTGGTCATTGGGTTTGCGCCACCCGGAAGCTTCATAAACTGGAGGTCTGATGACTCGGTTACCGTTGTCGGGTCTGTCAGGGTGTAGCGGTAGCTTCTGCACTCCCCTTCGCGCTTAACCTGGCCGTCTTTGTTCATCTGCCAGAGCGCTGAATTGACCACTGAAGAGTCAAGCCCGGTACCGCGGCGGATATCCTGAAAGTTGCAGCCCGGATGCTGGCCGACGAAGTTAATAACGGCTTGTTTGCCAGAGTTCTTTTTCATCAAAATCCACCCCGCTTGGTTGGTTTCTCTTCCTTCTCGCGCCGGCGCTGACTGGCAGCTTCCTGGTCGCAGTCGTAAATCGCCCCGTGACGCTGCTCGCAATAGACAACACCAGTCTCGCCATGCCGGTTAAGGCGCAGCAGCAGCTCTGTGTCACTCTGGTTTGCGTTCTCGTCGTAGGCACCTTCCCGGTAGATGGCCAGCCAGTAGTCGCAGTCCTGCTCAATCTGTCCGGTGTCACGGGAGTCGCTCGGCAAGGGGCGCTTATTGGTTCGCTTCTCAAGCTCACGATTAAGCTGAGTCAGGAGAACGACGACGCAATCCAGCTCCTTAGCAAGAATCTTCAGGCCTTTGGTGATCAGCCCATAGGCCAGGTCGTTTCGCTCAGCCTTATCGGCGGTCATCAGCGTGAGGTAATCGACGAGGATCATCCCGACCTTCCCGCGCTCGCGCTTGATTCGGCGCGACTCGGCCATAACATGCGCCAGTGAAATACCCGGGGTGTCATCAATCAGGAGGTTGTTGGTTTCAATAAGGGCGCCCATTACACCGGTGGCCTTTTGCAGATCGCTGTTCCAGTCCCCGCGATAGCCGTAGTCATCCTTAGTCATGTCCGGGTAAAACAGGTTTGGAGAGATCCGCCCCTTCTGGGCTGTGATTTTCTCCACCATCTGGCCTTCCGGCATTTCCAGGGAGAACATCAGGGCCGGTTCGTTTTCCACCGTGGCGCAGTTGACACCCATCTGGGTGTAAAGGGTGGTTTTCCCCATTTTCGGGCGGGCGCCGATGACGAACAGGCTTCCGCGCACAATGCGCTTAACCCCGAGCAATTCATCAAGCGAGCGGATCCCGGTAGACAACCCGCGGGAACGGCCGTCAGGTTTCATCCGATCGTCAAACTCATTCGACCAGTCATTCACCGCGTCATAGAACGTGCGCAGACCGGTTTTACGGCCAGTTTTGACGTGCTCGTTTATCTCGGTAAACAGCCCCTGAATAGCGTCAAATTTCTGTTCTGCCGTCATGCCGTTGCGGGAATAAAGCAGCTCGATCGCCTTCGTGGTTTTTTCGATGCCATAGCGTTCCATTGCTGTCTCGCGGACGCGCATTGCATAGGCCACGATGTTCGCCGCGCTTGGCGTGTTTTTTGACAGTTCAGCCAGGTATGCAAAGCCACCTACCGATTCCGTCAGCGACTTGCTTTCCAGGGCATCAAACAGGGTCAGCAGGTCTACCGGCTTCTGGTCCCGGTACATCTGCCGCATTTCGGCAAAAATCACCTGGTGCGGGCGCGAGTAAAATGATTCTGGCTTGAGTATCGACAGAACCTTCTGAGTGCGTTCGCTGCTGTCGTCATCCAGCAGGAGTCCGCCAAGTACGCTCTGCTCTGCTTCAATGCTGTGCGGAGGTGTCATGAAATCAGAGGTCATCACAGGCCCCCTCGCGCGTTTTGGCGTAGACATCGACGTTCAGGAAGTATTCCAGCGACTTGCGGCGCCAGGTTTTCCCGGTGCGCTGATCAGGGCGATTCTCAAGCATCCAGCGGCAGTTACTGGCGATGTAGCTCAGGTAAGATTCCCAGTCGGCCAGGGTAAAGCTATGGCCATCAAGCTGACGGGTAATCTTGTTGGCCTTCTGCCAGAACGAACGGATCAGGTTACGGCGCTTATCAGTAAGGATCCTGATGCCTTGTGCTTCTGGCAGAACCTGGTGGTAAACCTCAACAACCTGCTCACAGCTGAGAGACGGTTTTTTCGGTTCTGATTTTTTCGATGCTGATGCACTCTCTTCTACGTCAGTAGAAGAGATATTATTTAATATATTGTTTGTGGCATTCTGTTGGCATTCTGTTGGCACAACCTCGCCCGTACGCAGCGTGGTTACTGGGTTTGCGTTGGCATTCTGTTGGCATTCTGTTGGCACAAAAAATTGCTGATAGTCGTCGTATTTGGTGACGGTTAAGAGGGTAAATTTCTTGTTTGCGAGGGTGGTGACCATGCCCATTTTCGCGAACTTGTTCAGCAGGTACTTAACCCTGTCAGGTGCTATTCCCGTGTCTTTCGACAGGGTGTGTCGCCCAGTGATTACCTGCCCGCGGGCAACCGGATACTCACCAAACTCTGTGGTGACCATCCCGTCAGCTGAATTCACCTCCATGATGAGATGGATCCACAGATGGACGGCTTCACTGTCGGTCTTGTAGAACGGCAGCTCTCTTACTTTACGGTGCAGGAATACCAACCCCTGCCCTGATGGCTGAGGTTTCTCCATGGGCTTCTGAGACCCTCTAAAATCGGATATGCGGAGAACGTTACTCACGGCCTTCCTCCTTCCGTTTCAGCTCTTCCAGGATGGCGCGCATCTTTTCGGCCACCACTGGATTTACCGAGCGAACAAAACGGTCACGAGTAACATTTTTGTGTGTTTGCGCCTGGTAAAATCTGTTGCTCTTAGGCATAATTACTCCTGTGAATTGATCCAGTTAATTCGCATCAGGCCTCAAAGTGTTGCGAGCACTTTGGGGCCGCTTCATTTCTGAGAATGGTCGCTACCTCTTTCGCTAGCCGAGCCATATCATCATCCGCAATCCCCCACTCAAGAGCTGCTAGCAGCATTGACATTCGAGGGATCAAATTCTCTTTCCAGGTGGTAACCGTCGATTTATGAACCCCAAGCAACTTCGCAATGTTTGTGGCACCGCGAAGTGCTATCTGATTCAGAATCCATGACTCAATGTTCCTGGCCTGTGTTTTGTTGCGTGTGGTTGAATTCTCCATTTGTAATACTTCCTCTGGTGTTGTTTGAAGGGCCGCTGATTAGGCGGCCGGTGAATGCGCGCTTAGCAACTGTGCAAGGTCAGGACGGATCTCTGCTGCCTTAATCCTGCCGTTAGTCGCAGACACAATTTTCATCACATAGCGGGCATCAATTCCGCCGCCATGCAGCCAGCGCCAAACTGTAGGCTGTGCTACGCCACACAGATCGGCCAATTTTTTCTGACTTCCAGCGATATCAATTGCCTTCTGGATGGTTTTGTTCGTCATGTTCCAATTCCTATAAGTATTGGTGCAAAATGATAATAGCAATGCGTATTGGTTTTAGCAATAGCAAAACGTGTTTTGACCAGTAATACGCAAGCGTATAAATTTGAAATTATGAAAAAAGAAACTCTTGCAGATCGTCTAAACGAAGCCATGAATTTGGCTGGAATGTCCCAAGGGGCGCTTGCTAAGGCCTCAGGTATTGCTCAGCCGACCATTTGGCGCCTTGTAAGCGGAAACGCCAGGGGATCAACAAAAATTGTCGAGATAGCTAATGCTTTGGGCGTCAGGTCTGAATGGTTATCAACCGGCAATGGACCGATGCGCGATGATGGCCAGCTTCCTCGTGCTGCCCAGGTTAAAAGTCAGGATACTGATGCATTCAGGATTGATGTGCTGGACCTTATGGTTAGTGCCGGTCCGGGCATCGTGAACCAGGAGTTCGTGGAGATCCTCCGCTCCGTAGAATATGCACCGGCGGAAGCGCGCCACATGTTCGATGGGCGCAAGGCTGAGAACATCCGGATCATCAACGTCCGGGGCGACAGCATGTCTGGGACGATTGAGCCGGGTGATCTGCTGTTCGTCGACATCAGTGTTAAGAGCTTCGACGGCGACGGGATATATGCGTTCCTGTACGACGACACTGCTCACGTGAAGCGCCTGCAGAAGATGAAGGACAAGCTGCTGGTTATCTCAGACAACAAGAGCTATGCAGCCTGGGACCCGATCGAGAAAGATGAGATGAACCGGGTATTCGTGTTCGGCAAGGTGATCGGCAGCATGCCGCAGACGTACAGGAAGCATGGGTAAAGCCTTAGCACGCAGAGGAAGCATGTCTGATCTGATTATCCCAATACTCATTACTTTACTGATTATCGGGCTGGTTGGGATTGTGCTCAGGCTAGATAAGATTTTCTTCAAGCGAAGGGATGAGCGGGATGACTTTGAATAAGCCAGACCGGTAGTTCGATGTGTTTTTGGTAATGCCGAAGACGTACAGGAAGCATGGGTAGCCAACCAGTGCCCTGATGAGGTGTTTGGGTGATGAGAGAATATCTGATAGTAGGCGTGGTTACTTTGCTCTCGGTTGTTGCTATCGTGCTTATGGTGGCCTGATGAGCTGTTTGGGTGACCGGCAAGATATTTGGTCGGTGCGTAGTTGGTAAAACTGCGATTGCGGGCATCAAGATATAGGCGAAAAGATAAGCTACCTATTAATTGTATTCACGAGGAAATGATGCAGGACGATCATCAGAGTGAAGGACAGATTACTGACCAAGATAATCTATTTGGATTAGACGTAGTAAGCATGCGTCCTGTTCTGGGAAAAAGGAGCGCTCATCTTAGACACACTGTGATTGCAACGGATGGATGGGAATATGCAGTTAAATGCTGTCAGGATGGAGTTGATTCCCTAGCCAAGATTGCCCACAACCCAATGCTAGTTCCAGCAAGTGAATGGTTGTGCACCAAGCTTGCTGACATGTGTGGTATAGCAACTCCTCACTGCAAAATAATTCATGATCAGAGCACTGGCGTTGATTACTTTGGGTCGAGATATGATTTGTCTGCTGCTTCCACCCCGATGGACGAGATAACCTTTGCAGAGCATTTGTGTACGTCTACAGCTCTTAAGAATCAGGTTTGGGCAATTTACGCATTTGATCAGTTTATATTCAATATTGATAGGAACTTATCGAACTATCTGTATTCCGTTGGTCGTGATGGGCATGTGATCGTCCAGCCTTTTGATTTCGGTTTTTCCTCACTGGTAATGGGGTGGCCAAATAGAACTGGTGACGCGCTGCTACCATACGGGTGCCCGACAACGGATAAGTGGGTAAGCATTAGAAAGTTGACAGGAGATCATCCTTCCTGTAGAGAATCAGGCCTAGCTATACTTGATAAGCTTTCAAGGATTCAGCCAGGAATGATTGAGTCCATATGTAATGCTATGCCAGAGTCCTGGCTAAACCCCCTTCAAAAATCGGCTTTAACGTCATGGTGGGCGAGTAACAATAGGCAAACGCGAATAGATGTTGTTCGGAAAGAGGTGTTGAGATGACAGTGTATAACTACAGCATCATAAGGATTACCCCAAATCCAGTTCGAGCAGAATCTATCAATATTGGTCTTGTTGTAGCTACACCAGGCGGCCCAGACATCCGGGTCCTTGAAACATCAACAAAGATAAAAGCGATAACTAAAACGTTTAGCATGGAAAATCTTGAGGATCTAAAGGCAAGATTAGAATTCCTACTAACCGAAAAGTTAACGCTTGAAGAAGCTGTTAGCTTTTTCCAAGGAAGCATAACCCTTTCTAACACAGGTAATTTTTCAGCAAGCACTGAATACGAGTATGAACGCAACGTTGAACTCTTGAACAAAACGTACATAACACCTGAGAGAGCTAACAAAAAGGAGCCGATCACCCAGAAGAGAATAATCACCGAACTAAAGAATCAGTTTTCTCACTATGGGATTATGGGGAAAGGATTTGATGACCTTAACGACCACAAGGTTGTTCAGGGGTACCCTCTCTCTGCTCAGCAGGGTTTGTATGCCGAGCTTTTACTGAAAAATGGTGTTTATCATCTTACCGAAACTCTAGATCTCAGGACTACAAATGCGAAACAGAAAATTGGTGATAGCGCATTCAAGGCGATAACAATGAGCACGGCCAAGACGATCTGGAGCGGAAAAGTAAATACACTCCTTGTTTATGCTGCTGATATGTCTCAAGTACGTATGCACTCGCAACAACTAGCACTTGTTGATAATTATGCAGATAGAATGTTTAACTTACTCAGTAATGAGGAAATGTCTGTTTACTTCGAGCATATGCTTACGGCGGCCGGAATGGCTGCATAAATTCAGAATCCCTCTTACCCGGCCCCGCGCCGGGTTTTTACTGCCCTACTCTTCCCTCTGCATCAGCACGTCCAGTGCCAGCTCCACCGCCAGCTCTACCTGGTCACCCTGCCACAGCACCTGAATCATCTCTATCAGCGCCTCTCTTGATGGCTCGCGCTTCTCAACCAGCAGCTGCATAACCGCTATCCCGATGACCTGCGCAATCTGCGGGTACATCTCTGAGAAAAACCCATCCTCATTTGACATGCCGCCACCCTTACTGATGTTTTTTTGAGCGCAACAGCACAATAGCAAAAAATAAATTCATTTAGCTATCAATGATTTAATAGCAAATGCTATCAGTTAATATCAATACGTATTGCTATGGTTAATACTCATTGCTATTATCAACTCATCCAAACAACACCGGCAACGCCGGGGTGAAGTCAAAACGTCCCGTTAGCCGCGATAAGGCAAAGGTGAAGAGATGATCCGCGAAGAAGACAAGCCTGCATGGCGTAATTTTTGGTTAAAGGTCGTTCCGTTTTTGGTTGCTGTTCTCGCAGTTAGCTATCCGTGCTGGGGTGGCAAATGAGCAAACAAGGCATTCGTTCACTGATTTACTGCCTGCTGATCTGCGGCGTTATCTGGACAGCGTTGATTATCAAAATTCTGCACGTTACGGGGGTGTTCAATGGTTAGTCATCATTACGGGACACAGACCGTTAACCGCGGCGCCGTTCTGCCAGGGATGCTCGTTAAGCATCGGGAAAGCACCTGGACAGCATCAGCAAATAAACGCGGCCGCCTGTACCTGCATCGCGGGATTGAGCGCACTTACACAACCGATTTGCTGGTTGAAGTTTATCTGAACGGGTTAGGGCAAGGCCTCCGCCGGTAATCGAACCAAAGAATTTAACTGAGCTATCAGGCAGCTATTACGGTGCTGGGTATTCTTACAACCAAATTTCAGGATCGAGCTATGAACGCATACCGCGCATATGACGTGATCGAAGAGCGTAAGTGGGCTGAACAGACGCTCACTGAAGAAAAGCAGAAGTGGATTGACGACCGGGCGCAGGAAATTATCAGCGCGCTGCCGGATCAGCCGATTCAGCTGTTCTATTTAAGTTTTCAGACTGGCCCTCACCCGTACGAAGGGCTTCGCAGTGATAAAGCCGGTGAAACGTATAACGACTTCATCTCGGCAGTAGCTTACGCCCAGGCGGAATACGACTGGGATCACCGCACCGGCTGCCCGTTTTAAGGAGGGGTCATGAGCTTCGATCTTATTCAATTCGTTAAGCAGCAAGAGTCGCTGTTTACCAATGCCCTTACTGACCAGAGCCTGACGTGGGCAAAGGAATGCCAGTTTGCGATTCAGTTATTCCAGCGCAATGACACATTGGCAAAAATGGCAATCAGCAACCCGGTCAGCGCTCAGAACGCGATCATTAACGTAGCTGCGGTCGGTATCAGCTTAAATCCTGCAAGCAAACTGGCTTATCTCGTCCCGCGTGACGGAATGGTATGCCTTGATATCAGCTATATGGGCCTTTTGCATATAGCCCAATCAGCCGGGGTCATTAAGTGGGGTCAGTGCAAACTGGTTCATGCATGTGACGCTTACGAAACCATTGGCCTCGATAAAGCTCCGGCCCACAAATACAACCCTTTTGCCACTCCTGAAGAGCGCGGAGCCGTTATCGGTGGCTACTGCACAGTTAAAACATCAGACGGAGATTATCTGACTGAAGAGATGAGTCTCGCCGAGATTGAAGAAATCAGAAAGGTGAGCAAAGCCGGTACATCCCCGAAAGGTCCATGGGTCAACTTCTGGTCTGAGATGGCAAGAAAGACGATCGTGAAGCGCGCCTATAAATACTGGCCGCGCGCGGACCGTCTCGATAACGCCGTGGACATGCTCAACGAGAGCGAAGGCATCTTTACCGAGCCGACTATGCCTTACACACCTGAAAGTGAAGTTATCCAGTCGAAAGAAAACGCTGAGCAAGAGCTGAACAATACAGTCCGTTCGCTTTGCGAAGACATGAAGCAGGCAGAAAACATGAATGCCCTCAAAACCCATTTTCAGGCGGCCTACAAAATGACTGCAGGAATGCGGCTGCAGCAAGAGGTTCAGGCTGTTTATGCAAAGTGTAAAGCCAAATTTGAAGAGGTTACCCAATGACAGCTCTTTATCAGATCGCCAACGACTTCGCCAAGCTGACCGACTCAGGAATGGAGCCTGAACAGATAGCCGACACCCTTGATGGGATTGAGTGGGAGCTGGAAGCAAAGGTTGAGCAGATTCTTGCGATCTGCAAAAACGAATCTGCCTATGCCGAAGCCCTGAAAGAAGAGAGTAAGCGCCTTACTGAGCGAGCAAAAGCGGCTGAAAACCGTGTGGCAAGCATGAAGGATTATGTTGCCTTATCACTCGAAACTGCCGGGAAAAAGTCACTGAAAGCAGGTATCCATCAGGTCACGATTCGCGCCCCCTCTAAGTCTGTCGAGATTACTGATGCCAACGCATTGCCGCCAGAATTCGTCGAATACGAGACGAATATCAAACCAGACAAACTGGCTATCAAACATCAAATCGAAGCTGGCGTGGATGTACCGGGGGCGCAAATAAAACTCGGCAAGCCGTCACTGATTATCAAATAGGCCGAAACATTCGTGGAGCAGTGGAAATGAAACATCACCACGACGGTATCACCGTTGGCAGTGCCACTCTGCCCTATTCCATCAATCGCCGGGGATGGATCGCCCCAAGCGGCGACGTTATCAAAAACCCATTAAAGGCTCAGCGCCTGGCCGAGCTGATGAACAGTAAGAAGGTGATGGCATGACTGACTACACCGGAAGCAAAACTCCAGTTGAGCAGAGAAACCTTTGGCAAACGCCGATCCCTCTGTTCGTCGCTCTGGATGCGGAATTCTGCCTGACACTGGACGCGGCAGCATCAGCTGATAACGCGCTATGCAACCGCTATATCACGGAAAAGCAGAACACGCTTGAAACGCCATGGGCTGATTACCTGAGCATTCCCGGATACGTCTGGCTGAACCCGCCATACAGCGACATCACGCCGTTCGTGAAAAAGGCAGCCGCCGAGAGCACCAATCAGATCGGCACGGTGATGTTGGTCCCAGCTGATACGTCCGTCGGTTGGTTCCGTGAGGCTATCGAGACGGCCAGCGAAGTGCGGTTCATCGTCGGCGGCCGTCTGGCCTTTATCAATCCGGTATCCGGAAAGCCGGTCAGCGGCAACAACAAAGGCTCAATGCTGATTATCTGGCATCCCTACCCGCGCACCCACTGTCAGTTCACGACCGTTGAGCGTGATGCTCTGATTAATTTCGGCGCCCGATTGATAGCCAAACGGGAGGCAGCATGACGCCAGAAGAGAAAGAAAACGCCCTCCGCGCCCAGGCTCGTCGCTGCGCAGAAGAGCTAACCAAAGCGATGAGCGTAAAGCCTAAACCGAAGTGGAACGCTGTATGCCCCCCCATCCTTCGCAAGCACTACGAGAAGGTCCGGCCTATGGGCGTCAGTCTGGTGAAATTTGTCAGTGTTATTGGCCGCATGCAAGGCCGGTATGGAGTGGAATCATGAGCAAAAAACTTTACATCGAACTTGGCGATACATACGTCGTAACCGGGTCAGCACAAGACCTTGTTTTGAGCGAGAAGAAAACAGTAACCGATGAGAAAAGTAAAAACTTCGGCAATGAAACCCTCTCTCGCATCGGTTACTACAGCAAATTTGAGCACCTGGTGAAAGAGTTATGCCACCGGGAAATCCTGCAATCAGAAGCGCAGTCACTGGAAGAGTTGCGCGACTACATCTTTGCACTCGGCGATAAGCTGAGTAAGGCGGTCGAGTTATGAGCTTCTTCGAAATTGACTCGCGATTTTTGATCGATACCGCATTTCACCGTCTGGAAATCATCCGTGATGATGGTCTGTATCGGCACCTGCGCATGCAGCAGCAGGGAACGTCCTGCTACTACTACGACGTGATCACCTGGCCTGGCTACCTGACCGTCACCGGTGACATGGGAACCTGGACCTTCTCCCGTATCGCGGACATGTTCAAGTTTTTTGGCGCCTTTGAAGGAGGGATTAATACCAGTTATTGGTCTGAAAAGCTGGAAGCTGGCGCTGGCTGTTCGGCGCGCGAAATGCTGGCAAAAGAATATAACCACGAGGCGTTCTGCAAAAGCCTGAAAGAGTCTCTTAGTGATTACCTGGAGGATGAGGAGGGCTTAGAACCAGAAGAAGATGAAGACTGGGACGACGATGACGATACGCCAGATAGCGATAAAGCAAGGGTGCGCGAAATTGTCCGTGAATTATGCAGGGCTGGGTTCAACAACGATTTTGAAGCTTATAACGCTGTTTATGATGCTGATTGGCCTGAAAGGTTTAGCGCCTGGGACATCTGCGACGGCCTGACCTTTAAGACGTATACCAGCCATTTCCGCTGGATTCTGTTTGCTATCACCTGGGCCATCAGCAAATACCACAACGCGAAGATTGTTGATAAAGCGATGACTACGTTTTTGGCCTTTAAAGGAGTCGACGCATGAGCGCAGAAATCATCGATCAGGCCAACGAACTCGAAGAGCTGCAGCGTGAAGCCGCTATAGCGAAATATCGCATCAACCATAACGCAGTATCGGCTACTCATTGTGCAGATTGCGGGGAAGGAATACCAGAAAGGCGTCGGGAGGCGGTGGCGGGCTGCCAGCGCTGCGCTGACTGTCAGGAAGAGGCTGAAGAACGCGGAAAGCATCGGAGGTGACAGGTGTTCAAGCTTATTCAGCGCGGCCAGATTTACGCCGACAGCCACGGATGGCCGGTAATTATCGCCGGCAGCGACGAGAAGACGGTTCGCTACTGGCGCCAAGGCCGGATTAACACGGCAAGCATTGATCGCTTTAACAATGATTTCGAACCGCTCTCCCGCGAAGAGGCGCACCAGATACGCGCCGAACTGGAGCAGAGTGAGCATATTAAAAAGCTGCGCGCCCAGCGCGCGGCCTGATTCAGGAGGTTATATGAGCGAAGTAATTCAACTGGTGCCTAACAAGTGGGTCACAGAAAAGAAACTCACAGAAATTACCGGTCTTCGTTCTGGAACAATCGAAAGGGCAAGAAAGAACTCCTGGTTCGTGGGTCGGGAATATATGCATGTTTCACCTGATGGCGATCCAAACCCTAACAGCCAGTGCATGTATAACCTGGAAGCGATTAATCAATGGATAGAGCGCCAGTCGTCGAAACAGCCAGGTGCTCATTCATGCTGAAAGCGATATTCTTAACATGCTCTTGGGCGCTGGGGAGGAAAAATGGCTAAACCGTCATATCCAACTGGCGTTGAGAACCATGGCGGATCGCTTCGCATATGGTTCATTTATCAGGGTGTCAGGGTTAGGGAAAACCTTGGCGTTCCTGACACACCAAAAAACAGAAAGACAGCTGGCGAGCTAAGAAGCTCAGTATGTTTCGCAATCAAAATGGGAAACTTCAACTATGCCAGCCAGTTTCCTGAGTCTCAAAACTTGAAAAAATTCGGGGTTGAGAAAAAGGAAATAACAGTAAGCGAAATCGCTGAGAAATGGCTTGAGCTCAAACGTATTGAGATGAGCAGCAACGGATTTGTGGGTTATGAGTCCATTGTCAAAAACATGGTGCCAAGGATTGGCGGTGACAGGTTCATTTCCTCAGTAAACAGAGAGGATTTGTTGATTATCAGGAAGGAGCTTCTGACCGGGTGGAAAGTGCCTAAAAAAGGGCATAAACCATCAAAGGGAAGAACGGTACCCACTGTTAACAACTATATGACCACTATTTCAGGAATGTTCAGTTTTGCTGTAGCGAGTGGGTACACGGCAGAAAACCCGTTTAACGGTATATCAGCTTTGACTAGAAGTCGCCCAGATCCCGACCCTCTTTCGAGAGATGAGTTTTTGAGGCTTCTTGATAGCTGCAAGCACACTCAGATCAGGAACATCTGGGCCCTGGCAGTGTACACCGGCATTCGTCATGGGGAGCTGGTTTCACTGGCCTGGGAGGATATCGACCTGAAAGCGGGAACGATGATGATCAGGAGGAACTTTACGCCGACAAATGAATTTACCATGCCAAAAACTAAAGCTGGAACGAACAGGGTTGTTTTCCTGATTGAACCAGCAATAGAAGCACTCCGCAGCCAGGCAGAGATGACAAGGTTTGGTAAACAGCATGAAGTAGAAGTAAACCTACGGGAGTATGGGAGAAAGGAAAAGCACGAATGTACATTTGTGTTTGATCCGCGACTCACCGGGCGAAACTACCTTGCAGGAGACCATTATGCAGTCGGGTCGATAAAGAAAATTTGGGATGCTCATATTAAGCGCGCCGGCCTTCGACACCGGAACGCTTATCAGACGAGGCACACTTATGCTTGCTGGTCTCTGTCAGCCGGAGCAAACCCGAACTTCATCGCCACACAAATGGGTCATGCCGATGCACAGATGGTTTACAAGGTTTATGGAAAATGGATGGCGGAAAAAAACACGGAGCAGGTGGCGCTTTTGAACCAGAAACTATCTGATTTTGCCCCATCCCTGCCCCACGATGAAGTGATGAATGGATAATATATTGATATATCATTACGTTACATATCAACATGCTACATATTGATAACACAAGAGGCACGAAATGCGCTCGACCCGGTGCAAAGCTTGTGGTGTGATCCCTGTTCAATATATTAAACTAGGCCTCGCAAATGACCGTCAGCGTCGCCATCGACCGTCACTGCGGGACAGAGTCGGGTAATAAAGGTATACTCCGCCTCCTTTTTTCTGCTTCGGTTTTTGATGGAAACGCTCCAGTGAGAGGACGCTACTGCGCACCATGACACAATTCACTTCTCCTGTACTGCACTCGCTGCTCGATACGGACGCCTACAAGCTGCACATGCAGCAGGCTGTCTTCCACCGCTACGGCGATGTACACGTTGCGGCGGAGTTCCGCTGCCGCGGGGACGATCTGCTCGGGATCTACGCCGACGCAATTCGCGAGCAGGTTGAAACCATGCGCGACCTGAAGCTGCAGGACGATGAATATCACTGGTTGTCTCCCCTGCCGTTCTTTTCCCAGGATTATCTCGACTGGCTACGCGACTTCCGTTATGACCCGGGCCAGGTCACCGTCAACAATGAAAACGGCAAGCTGAATATTCGCCTGTCCGGTCCATGGCGTGAAGTCATCATGTGGGAAGTTCCGCTGCTGGCGGTGATTAGCGAGCTGGTCCATCATTATCGCTCGCCGGAAATCAGCGTCGATTTAGCGCTGGAAACCCTCGAACACAAGCTGGCTGATTTTGCGCAACTCACCGCCGACCTCGATCTCAGCCACTTCCGTCTGATGGACTTCGGCACCCGCCGTCGCTTCTCGCGTGAAGTGCAGCAGGCCATCGTCGAACGTCTGCAGCAGGAGCCGTGGTTTATCGGTACCAGCAACTACGATCTGGCTCGCCGTCTTCATCTGACGCCAATGGGCACTCAGGCGCATGAATGGTTCCAGGCGCATCAGCAAATCAGCCCCAGTTTAGCCAACAGCCAGCGCGCGGCGCTGGCAGCCTGGCTGGAAGAGTATCCTGACAAACTCGGCATCGCCCTCACCGACTGCATTACCATGGACGCTTTCCTGCGCGATTTCGGCCCGGAGTTTGCCAGCCGCTACCAGGGGCTGCGCCACGATTCCGGCGACCCTGTCGAGTGGGGCGAAAAAGCCATCGCGCATTACCAGAAGCTGGGGATCGACCCCATGAGTAAAGTGCTGGTCTTTTCCGATAACCTCGATCTGGCAAAAGCCGTCGATCTCTATCGCCACTTCTCTTCGCGGGTCAATCTGAGCTTCGGCATTGGTACGCGTTTAACCTGCGACATTCCGCAGGTTAAACCGCTAAACATCGTGATAAAGCTGGTGGAATGTAACGGTAAGCCGGTCGCGAAGCTCTCCGACAGCCCGGGGAAAACTATCTGCCACGACAAGGCGTTTGTCCGGGCACTGCGTAAAGCCTTTGACCTTCCGCCGGTGAAAAAGGCCAGTTAATCACCACATTCATCATCGCAAGGAGCCGCTCTGGCTCCTTGTTCTTTATTTATTTCCGAAAACTCCCCTTGATGGTGCGAAATCTGCTTGTCTGATGGAAGATGACAGGTAACATAGATATCCCCCATTATCGGGGGAAACAGATTTTTTTATTGGACTACGAATAGAGAGACTATTATGAGCGTTGTGCCTGTAGCCGACGTACTCCAGGGCCGTGTTGCCGTTGACAGCGAAGTCACCGTGCGCGGATGGGTACGTACCCGCCGAGATTCAA
>OAVK01000134.1_pt1 | contig 52488 bp, 48 predicted proteins | sample 1495301 | NCBI WGS metagenome assembly OAVK01 (sample SAMEA2580094, study PRJEB22360) | human gut metagenome | biome: human gut; feature: human-associated habitat; material: faeces | place: Denmark | collected 2008/2010
ATAAAGCCGCGTTTCATTTTGTAAAAGTAAAAAATAACCCCCGCCATAATTGCTCCCAATTGGATAACGACGTTGAACATTTCCATAAAATCTTTACTTAGATCGAGTTTAATAAACTCATCCACTAAAATTAAATGTCCGGTACTACTAATTGGAAGCCACTCGGTAATTCCTTCGATAATACCAAGAATAATTGCTTTCCATAGGTTAGCAAAAAGCATGTCACCATTCCTTTCTGAAATAAATGCAAAATACATCAAGTATAAGTATACCCGCTGACAAAGTAAATGCCAATGCAAATTCTTATTTTAAAATAAATTTTAGAATTATACAAAGGTGCCACTTGTAATTCATGAAACTTTTTTCTATACTAGTGATACTTTAAAAAATGGGGGAAGAGAAATGTTTGGATTTTTGAAGAAAAAGAATGAAGTTGTCGAAAATAATACAATGTATGCCGTTGCCAATGGAACCGTTATCCCAATTAGTGAAGTGAATGATCCTGTTTTTTCACAAAAAATGATGGGAGATGGCTATGCAGTAGTTCCAGAAAATGGTGAAATTTATGCACCTATTGAAGGAGAAGTTTTAAGCGTTTTCCAAACAAAACATGCCATTGGTTTAAAAATGACAAACGGTCTTGAAATTTTATTACACATGGGTATCGATACGGTGGAGTTAAACGGGGCACCGTTCACTATTAAAGTGAAAGAAGGCGACCAAGTGACTGCAGATACGGTGGTCGCAATTGCTGATTTAGAAGCAATTAAAGCAGCTGGTAAAGGAACTGAAATGGTTGTCATTATTACCAACATGGATAAAGTAGCACAATTTTCGTTAGAGAAAACTGGCGTGGTTACAGCTGGTACACCAGTTGGCTCTGCCACAGCCAATTAATGCATTAGACGAGGTCGGGACAGAACCGTTTAGCTCCGAGAAATAAGAAGAAATTTCCGAAAATTGCTCTTTAATTTTTGGAGAATTTCGGCTTATTTCCGAAGGAGTTGGTTCTGTTCCCGCCGTTTATCAGTTTTTGAGCGTGGAGCAAAAATCCAAGGTGATTTTTGTTCCACGCTCGTTTTTTTTTGAACAGAAATAAAATTTTATTTTGGAATTAAAAAATATTTAGAAAAATAGTTGAAATTTTATTTCAAACAAGTTATAATGAAAGCGTATTAGAGAGGAGCTAAAAAGATGTATGGTATTTCAGTTTTTCTTGGTGAAGAGATTACAAACGATACAATTATTTATATCAAAAAGATGAAAGCGCTTGGATTTGATGGTATTTTCACTTCTTTACACATTCCAGAAGATGATACTTCCCTTTACCGCCAACGCTTGACTGATTTAGGGGCAATTGCTAAGGCAGAAAAAATGAAAATTATGGTAGATATTTCAGGTGAAGCGTTAAAAAGAGCGGGTTTTTCTTTCGATGAATTAGAGCCTTTAATCGAGTTGGGCGTAACTGGCCTCCGGATGGACTACGGCATTACGATAGAACAAATGGCTCATGCTTCACATAAGATTGATATAGGATTGAATGCTAGTACCATTACACTGGAAGAAGTGGCTGAGTTAAAGGCTCACCAAGCGGACTTTTCTCGCTTAGAAGCTTGGCATAATTATTATCCAAGACCTGAAACAGGCATTGGAACAACATTTTTTAGTGAAAAGAACCGCTGGCTTAAAGAATTAGGCTTACAAGTTTTTACTTTTGTGCCAGGAGATGGGCAAACAAGAGGCCCAATTTTTGCTGGTTTACCAACATTAGAAAAACATCGTGGGCAAAATCCTTTCGCCGCTGCCGTTGGTTTGATGGCTGATCCTTATGTCGATGCTGTTTATATTGGTGATCCTACAATTAGTGAGCGAACCATGGCTCAATTTGGTTATTATCACCAAACCAATCAATTTCTGTTAGAAGTAGCACCTAGCGAGAGCCGCTATTTGAAGCGAATACTTGGGACTCATACCAATCGTTTAGATGCTGCAAGAGATGTTTTGCGAAGTGAATTATCAAGAACGAGTGAAATGTTCAGAAAAGATGAAATTGCAACGATTGAGTCAGAGCAGACTGAAGCACGTCCAGTGGGAACCGTAACGATTGATAATGAAAAATATGGTCGCTATATGGGAGAAATTCAAGTCACACTTGTGGACTTGCCGAAAGATGAAAAAGTCAATACGATTACACGAATTATTGAAAAAGATCAAACGATATTGCCGTTAATCAAGGCAGGCAATCAATTTACGCTAGTCACGGAAGGAACGATAGAAAATGAATTTAGAAAACTTAACAACTGAACGTAGAAATGAAAATACAATGGGCTTAGATGAGATGAGTGTCAAAGAAGCTTTACAAAAAATGAATCAAGAAGACCAAAAAGTTGCAATGGCAGTGGGTCAAGAATTAGCAGCCATTGAACCAGTGGTAGAAGCCATCATCAAAAGCTTCAATCAAGGCGGCCGCTTGATCTACATGGGCGCTGGTACGAGTGGTCGGTTAGGTGTCTTAGATGCAGCCGAATGCGTACCAACTTTTGGCGTCGAGCCAGAGATGGTTCAAGGCCTCATCGCTGGTGGTCAAAAAGCAATGACTGTCGCAGTAGAAGGTGCTGAAGATTCAAAAGAACTAGGTCGTCAAGATTTAGTTGATCTAAAATTATCAGCAAATGACATTGTTGTTGGGATTGCAGCCAGTGGTCGGACGCCTTATGTAATTGGCGGTTTAGAATATGCTACAACGGTGGGAGCAGCTACCGCAACTGTGGCATGTAATAAAAATGCCGAAATTAGTAAATATGCGCAAATGCCGATTGAAGTAGATGCAGGACCTGAATTTTTAACAGGTTCGACTCGCTTGAAATCTGGGACAGCTCAAAAATTAATTTTAAATATGTTATCAACTATTTCCATGATTGGTATTGGGAAAGTCTATAATAACTTAATGGTTGATGTAAAACCAACCAATGAAAAATTAGTGGAGCGTTCCAAACGGATTATTATGGAAGCAACGGGTTGTAGTTATGAAGTTGCCGAACTAAAATTTGTAGAAGCAGAAGAAAATGTGAAGTTAGCAATTGTAATGATTTTAACTGATAGTACTAAAGAAGAAGCAACACAAAAATTAATTGACGGGAATCAATTTATCAAGAATACATTAAATTAAGGAATTAGGAGGGTGTTTTAACATGGCAGAAGAAAGAATTAAACGCATTGCTGATGGGATTTATAAAGAAGTTGGTGGTCAAGAAAACGTGGACAAAGTCATTCATTGTATGACTCGTGTTCGTATGGATATCCGCGATTATGACAAAGTGGATATTGAAGGATTGAAAAAAATTGATGGCGTTATGGGCGTCGTAGAAGACGATACGTTGCAAGTAGTTGTTGGTCCAGGGACTGTTAACAAGGTTGCACAAGAAATGGTAGATCAAGCAGGTGTCAAATTGGGAGAACCATTTAATCATGACACCGCAACTGATGCTGCAGCAGGCAAATCTGGAAAAGATTTAGTAGAAGAAAAAGCCGCTCAAATGAAAGCACAACAAAAAGCGAAACAAAATAACACTTCACCATTTAAAAAAGTGTTAAAAGCCATTTCTAGTATCTTTGTTCCGATGATTCCTGCCTTTGTTGGGGCTGGTATTATTGGCGGGATTGCAGCTGTTATGTCTAACTTAGTTGTTGCTGGTGATATTTCAGCTTCATGGCAACAATATATCGATGTCTTAAATATCATTAAAAATGGGATTTTTGCTTATTTAGCTCTTTACACTGGGATTAACAGCGCCAGCGTTTTTGGTGCAACGCCAGCGTTGGGTGGTGTTATTGGGGCAGTCACAATGTTGACAGGAATGAATCCGGATGCTCCAATCAGTAATATTTTCACTGGGGGAACATTATCTGCAGGACAAGGCGGAATTATCGGTGTTATTTTTGCCGTATGGTTATTATCATTGTTAGAAAAACAATTGCATAAAATTGTCCCAGAATCAATTGATATTATCGTAACGCCAACCATTTCACTTTTAGTGATTGGCTTAGCAACTATTTTCTTAATCATGCCTGTAGCCGGAGCTATTTCTAATGGCTTAGTTGGTATTATCAATGTTGTCTTAGAAAAAGGTGGCATGGTTGCTGGCTTTACTCTTGGTTTAACCTTCTTGCCAATGGTAATGTTTGGTTTACATCAAATTTTGACGCCAATCCACATTGAAATGATTAATCAAACAGGGATGACTTTGTTATTACCAATTCTGGCCATGGCTGGTGCGGGACAAGTCGGTGCAGCTTTAGCATTATGGATTCGTTGTAAATCAGATAAAAAATTAGTTGAAATGATTAAAGGTGCCTTGCCAGTTGGGATTTTAGGTATTGGTGAACCATTAATCTACGGAGTTACTTTACCATTAGGACGTCCATTCATTACTGCTTGTATCGGCGGTGGTATTGGTGGTGCAGTAATTGGTGCCTTCGGTAATGTTGGTGCGATTGCTATTGGACCAAGTGGGGTGGCTTTAATTCCATTAATTGCCAACAACCAATGGCTTGCATATGTATTAGGTTTATTGGCTGCTTACGCAGGTGGTTTTGTAGCAACGTTATTCTTTGGGATTCCTAAAGATATGCAAACAACTAAATAATAAATAGAAAAAAGGAGAACTTGGCTTCTCCCTTTTTCTTTGTTAAAATTTAATTGCGTAGGAAATGGTGTATCAGGAGGGGTGTTTATGCAACAAAATATTGTCTTATCTATCCAAGATCGTCTACAACAATTACCAAAATCAGAACGAAAAATCGCAGAATATATTTTAAAAAATACAGAAACAGTTATTTCAATGAATGCGCAAGAGCTAGCGAAACAAGCAGGATCAAGTCCAGCGGCAATTATTCGCTTTTGTCATTCTATGGATGTGAATGGCTTCACAGAGTTGAAACTTTTATTATCTGCAAATCTTGGCCAAATGAAGCAGCAAATGTACACTGAAGTTACTAAAGGGGAATCAACAGCTGATATTAAACAAAAGTTACAAGCGCGCTTTGTTCATGTGGTTGAGCGAAGCGGTCAGACATTAGAGGATGTCGCAGTGAATGAAGCCGTTGATTTGTTGGAAAAAACAGAAGTAATTTTTGTCTATGGATTAGGTGCCTCTTCGTTGGTTGCTCAAGATATTTATCAAAAGTTTACGCGATTAGGCCGAACGGTATTTACAACATTGGATCATCATTTATTTGCTTCTATGTTAGGCTCAACAGAAAAGCCTAGTGTTTTTATTGTTATTTCTAATTCTGGAACGAATAAAGAAGCAAGTACTTTAGCTGATTTAGCGAAGCAGCAAGGGATTCCTATTATTAGTATCACACAAGATGAAAACTCAGTGATTGGTGAAAAAAGTGATATCGTCCTCCAAACCTCTAGTGGGGAAGACGTGCCATTGAGAAGTGCGGCTACTGTTTCCTTGGTGGCACAATTGTATGTAGTCGATGTTTTATTTTTTGCTTATGCAGCAAAAAACTATAAGGAAACCTTAGAAAAAATTCAAATCTCAAGAAAAAATGTAGAACGTTTAAAAGAATAAATAAAAAGAGAAGGTTATCTGTCAAAATGACAGATAACCTTCTCTTTTTTTACTATCAACGGCGCTTTTCAGCGATCTTTTTTCCCTTTTCAATATAAGAAATATCATTAATTCCTTGAATGGTAAATGTTCCTTTTTCGTAAGTTAAGGTCGTCACGCTACCATTCTCCAGCGCCATCTGCATAGGCAAACTTGCATCAATTAAGGAAAGTAAAAAGGAAATTGTTAGTCCATGGGAAACCACCATGACTTTGCCGCCACCATTTTTTTCTCGATGATGAGCGATATCTTCGAAACCAGACCAAACACGATCACGGATAACTTCATAAGGCTCCGCCCAGTCAGCCGTATCGGCTTCAATAATAGCATTTGCTAGCTCACGATAGGTAATCTTCGTGGTCATCATGTCCTCATAACTTTTAAAAGCTAAAATGCGTGGCACCACACCCCAAAGTTCACCATCATAGCCGCCATCTAAAGAACCAAAACACCACTCACGAATCCGTTTATCGGTTAGGTAAGGAATCTTTTGGTGGTTTTGATGTTCTTGTAAAATAATCTGAGCGGTTTGCATGGCACGACCACTATCACTACTATAGGCTTCCTTAAAGTCTATGTCCCTAAGACCTAAGCCTAAATGATAAATGCCTTCTTCTCCTTGTTTGGTTAAGGGGGTATCTGACCAGCCTTGGGTACGGCCAATCGTATTAAACATCGTTTTTCCGTGACGAATAATATAAAGTGTCGTTGCTTCAGTCATTGCTACTCCTCCTAAGTTTCTTTAAATAGTGAATAAATCTCTAATTAAAAAATGGGTTTGTGGCTTTTTCATGTTGAATGGTTGTGGCATCACCATGGCCTGGATAAACAGGAAATTCTTCTGGTAAAGTGAATAGATAGGTCGTAATGCTGTGTAATAATTGTTGCATATCACCAGTGTGCAAATCGGTACGACCAATACTACCTTTAAACAATGCATCCCCAACAACAACAAAATCATCAAAGACAAAGCTGACGCTACCAATTGAATGACCAGGTGTTGGGACTACGGAAAATTTCATGCCGCCAATTTCATAATCGGTTAGTTTAAATTCATGTTCGGCGGGTTGAACAATAATATTTGCTATATCATCATGTCTGCCTAATCCTGAAAGATTCAAAATAGGATTGGAAAGCCACGCTTGTTCTAATGGACTAACATAAACAGGGATTTGATAATGATGGCGCAATTCTTCTACCGCACCAATATGATCATAGTGAGTATGTGTTAATAAAATAGCGGCTGGGTTCTTCCCTAAACGGGTAATTTCTTGAATTAGTTTTGCTCCTTCTGCACCTGGATCAATAATTAATAATGCTTCTTCATTATAAACAAGATAACAGTTTTCTTGAATAACACCTGTTCTAATTTGTTCGATCTGTATCATCTCAGGACCTCCTAAAGTTCTAACGATTCTCTTCAAGTATACCGAAGAATCTTAAGAATAGAAAGTTTTCTTGTTTATCCAAAGAAAAAATAAATCATTCTTAGAATGTTCGGTTTTTGCTTGTTTTAACACGTATTTTTTTTAAAAAAATCACATTTTTATAGTTATTAAGCGAAAGTTTATGTATAATCTTCATGTGATAGTAAGGAGGAGTATTAAATGTTTCATTTTGTAATAAAAGGAACAGGTTTTTCTAGTAAAAATTTGCAAGAGATTAAAGTTTATGAAGAGACACTTTTTTGTATAGATGAGGCCGGAGTAATTCAGGAAATAATTGAACCAGATGCTGAAGCGTATGAAACTGTGCTAGCAGAACAAAAAGAGGTGCAACGTTTTCAAGAATTGCCCCAAGATTCTTATCTTTTACCCGGCTTTGTTGATTTACATGTCCATGCACCTCAGTGGGCACAATCAGGGACCGCCTTGGATATTCCATTGTATGAATGGCTGAATACGTACACGTTTCCTTTGGAGTCCAAATTTGCAGATTTAACATTTGCCCAACAAGTCTATGATGAATTGGTAACCCAATTGTTAGCTAATGGGACAACAACAGCCCTTTATTTTGCAACCATTCATTATGAAGCTAGCCGTCGTTTGGCAGAGATTTGTGCGGAAAAAGGGCAGCGTGGCTTAATTGGTAAAGTTGTAATGGATGATCTTAATGAGAATCCAGAATACTATCGTGATCAAACAACGCAACAAGCATTAGAAGAAACGGAACGGTTTATTCAAGAAATTCAAACATTAGCGCAGCAAACAAAACAAGGCGTGTATCCCGTTGTAACTCCGCGTTTCATTCCAAGTTGTACAGAGGAAGCACTTAAAGGATTAGGAGAATTAGCAGCGAAATATCAAGTCCATGTTCAAAGTCATTGTAGTGAGAGTGATTGGGAACATCAATTTGTTCAAGAACGTTTTGGAAAAAATGATGCTCAAGCATTGAATGATTTTGGTTTATTGACAGAAAAAGCAGTGATGGCACATGCAGGCTTTTTAGAAGAAGCAGATATGAATTTATTCCATGAAACAGGGACGGCTGTGGCGCACTGCCCAATCTCTAATGCTTATTTTGGCAATGCAGTAACACCGATTGCAAAATTAGTACATCAACATCAAGTAGAAGTTGGTTTAGGTAGTGATCTTTCAGGTGGTTTTTCACCAAGTCTTTTTGACAATTTAAAGCAAGCGGTTATTTCTTCTAGAATGTTAGAAGATGGCGTCGATGCTACAAAAAAACCAGAAGTACGAGGTGTTAAAACAGCACGGATTACAGTAAATGAAGCGTTTTATTTAGCTACTGTTGGTGGTGGTCAAGCGCTAAGTTTGCCAATTGGAAAATTAGAAAAAGGGTATGCTTGGGATGTTCAAATTATTAATACAAGCTTGTCACAAGCACGAATCCCTAAAAATCCAGGGGAATCATTGCTTGATATTTTCCAAAAAATCTTATATTTAGCACGACCAGAAAATATTCGAGAAGTCTGGGTACAAGGTGAAAAAGTACATGATAAAAATTTAATGTCAGCAACTAAAGGAGTATAAAAAATGAGTGAAAAGAAACAAAATAATCTTCATTTAACAGTGGGGCCAGAAGATTCAGTATCTTTTGGGCAGGCCACTATGTTAGGGATTCAGCATGTCTTAGCAATGGACGTGTACGTCGTGCCTGTGATCATTGCTTCAATTATTGGGATTAGCACAGCACAAACGTCTTCTTTAATCCAAGCAACATTCATAGCAGCAGGACTTGCCACGATTATTCAATCTCATTTTTGTATGAGATTACCAGTTGCGCAAGGCCCTTCATTTATTCCAATCGGGGCAATTGCAGGAATTTATTTTGCCAACAACCAACAAGGAAATGGCTGGGGCGCAGTTTTAGGTGCTAGTTTAGTGGGGGCAATTGTTGTTATTATATTAGGATTTACTGGTATTTTTAATCGTTTAATCACTAAATTTGTTCCACCAATTGTGGGAGGAACAATTATTTTTGTGGTGGGGCTTTCGTTAATGCCAGTCGCTTTATCGGATAATATTTACCACGCAAAAGGGGAATTAGGACAAAATATTTTATTAGCATTTATAGCAGCGGGTACGTTGATCTTCTTTGCGCTCTTAGGTTCTGCTTTGAAAAAAGGGCGGATTTTCCGCGTTTCTTCTGTCATTTTGGCATTATTATTTGGGAGCATCGCGGCACAATTATTAGGGGTACTTGATTTATCAGCCGTTAGTGAAGCGGCTTGGTTTAGTTTGCCTCAGTTACCATTAGTTAACTTTTCTTTCCAATTTGATTGGTCAGCTATTGCCACGATGTTAGTTATTTATCTGGTTTTAATGGCGGAAACAACAGGCACTTGGTTTGCTGTGAGTCATGTTGTCGCTGAACCTTTGACCGAAGAAAAAATTAATCGCGGCGTAATTGGTGAAGGCTTAGGTTGCTTAGTTTCTTCATTTATTGGCGGCACGCCAGTAACTAGTTACTCTACAAATGCTGGGATTATTTCAATCACTGGAGTTGCTAGTCGCAAGGTTTTTGTGGCTGCAGGTGCGTGGTTTGTCTTATTTGGCTTATCTGGAAAACTTTCCACCTTGATTTCGGCCATTCCGGCACCAGTTATCGGCGGTGTTTTTGTGGTTGTTTGCGGCATCATTTCTGTAAGCGGAATGAAAGTCATGAGTGATGTAACAATTCATGAAAAAGAGATGTATGTAATTGCCGTTCCGATTATTATGACGTTAGCGTTGACATTGTTACCAAAAGAGTTTTTGGAAACTCTACCACAATTTTTACAATATTTATTTAGTTCACCCGTGGCAACTGCCTCAATTGTTGCTATTTTATTGCAGGCCATTTTACCAAACGTTCAAGAAGGGTAAAAAGATTAATTTTCGTTAAAACGCCTTTGACAAGTGGCGGTAAATAGTGTAAATTAACAATGGTGTTTGTAAACACGAACGTTAAATGACCGGATGTTCGGTTTTTACGTTATTTTTGTAAATAACTAGGAGGCAGTAAGTATGAAAGTTTTTGATTATGAAGATGTCCAATTAATTCCCAATAAATGTATCGTGAATAGTCGTTCTGAATGTGATACTACAGTAACTTTAGGAAAACATTCGTTTAAAATGCCTGTCGTTCCAGCGAACATGCAAACAATTATTGATGAAACGATTGCGGAAACCCTTGCTGAAAATGGTTATTTTTATATCATGCATCGGTTTGATGAAGAGGCGCGAGTGCCATTTATTAAAAAAATGCAACAAAAGGGCTTAATCACGTCAATTAGTGTGGGTGTGAAAGAAGGGGAATACGCTTTTGTTGAAACGTTAGCCCGAGAAGGTTTAGTTCCTGACTACGTGACAATTGATATCGCCCATGGTCATTCAAATGCGGTGATTAATATGATTCAACACTTAAAAAAATTTTTACCAGAAACGTTCGTTATTGCGGGCAATGTTGGAACGCCAGAAGCCGTTCGCGAATTAGAAAACGCTGGAGCCGATGCCACCAAAGTGGGGATTGGACCAGGAAAAGTATGTATTACTAAAATTAAGACTGGCTTTGGGACAGGTGGCTGGCAGTTAGCGGCTTTACGTTGGTGTGCCAAAGCTGCTCGGAAACCAATTATTGCAGATGGTGGGATTCGGACCCATGGAGACATTGCAAAATCTGTGCGTTTTGGGGCAACTATGGTCATGATTGGTTCATTATTTGCTGGACATGAAGAATCACCAGGTGAAACAAAAGTGGAAGATGGTGTTGTTTACAAAGAATACTTTGGTAGCGCCTCTGAATTCCAAAAAGGCGAAAAGAAAAACGTTGAAGGCAAAAAAATCTGGTTACGCCATAAAGGGAAGTTGGCAGATACTTTAGTCGAAATGCAACAAGATTTACAATCTTCCATTTCATACGCGGGAGGTCGCGATTTAGAAGCGATTCGTAAAGTTGATTATGTGATTGTAAAAAATTCTATTTTTAATGGTGATACCATTTAACATTCAACTATAGACTGAAAAGAAGACAGCACGTAGTGCAGAAATTAAAATGATTTCTGCATTACGTGCTTTTTTTACTTTACCTATCGTAGTAATCGTGTTAAGATAATTACAACGACAGACGTAGTACAATAGTTGAAGTACTTGAGGGAGGAATTTATGTGATTGGTAGTGATGCAATTCGAGGATACAACGATACCTTTATTCTCTCAATCTTACAATCCGGCGCTTCATATGGTTATGCGATTTCTAAACGCATTCGTGAAATTTCTAAAGAACAATATTCGATTAAAGAAACGACACTTTATTCTGCTTTTACACGTTTAGAGAAAAATGGCTACATTGAATCATTTCCAGGAGAAGTAACGCATGGCAAAAAGCGGACCTATTATCAAATAACCCATGCAGGAGAGCGTTATTTAGAGGAAAAGTTACTAGAATGGGAAGTAACAAAAGACGTCGTCGAAGCATTTGTAAAGGAGATGGGAAAATGAAAATTATAGAAGAATTTATTGATAGCTTATTTTCAGGCGTTGTTGAAACATCTGAAACAAAACAATTAAAGGCGGACTTATTAGCAAATGCTGAGGATCGTTATGAAGACTTGCTCAGCCAAGGAAAATCGGAAAATGAAGCAATTGGTACAATTATTTCTGAATTTGGTACTATTGATGAATTAATGGAAGAATTGAATTTAGAAAATAAACAAGTGGATGAAACAAACGATTCAATGAACGGTTTGCCAGAAATTTCAGTGGAGGAAGGACTTGACTATTTAGCTGTCCAACGTAAAGGTGCTATTCAAATTGGTCTTGGTGTTGTTGCAATCATGGTGGGTGTTGGCTTGCTGGTTGGTATGCGTGGTGTTCTTTCTAACGGTCTTGGTTTAGTTTGTCTTTTCATAGGTGTGGCAATCGGCGTTCCATTATTTATTGTTGCTGGTAATCGGTTTGTTGCAATGGACAAACAACTGGGGCAACGATTGATTCCGATTAAGTTAAAAAAAGAAGTTGCACAAAGAGAACAAAGTTTTCAACGATCATTTATTTTTTGTATGGCAGCGGGCGTCGTTTTTTGTATTTTGGGTTTAATCCCAGTTGTTGTCTTTAGTAGTGGCCTTCATCTGATGATGCGCCGTTCCATGCATCAAATGATGGGCGGACAATATTATAATGGAACGATGGGGATTAGTTGGCTCTTCTTTTTAGTATCGGTTGGCGTCTTCTTGTTTATATTTGGTGGAGTAATTAAAGGAAGTTTTAATAAATTGCTAAATGAAACTTATTTTTATTCAGAACATGTTGGTCATCCTGATTTTGCCCCTCAACAAACAAAAACAGAGGAAGGACCTGTGGGAAATCCTGTCGGTGCAATTATTGCATCCGTTTATTGGCCCTTAGTTGTTGCACTCTATCTATTTATTAGTTTTGTTTTAGGGGATTGGCGGTTTAGTTGGTTAATCTTTATGTTCGCAGGAATCTTTTATAACACCATCCAAGCATTTTTACACAAACATTGAGACAAACCTGTTAATAGTAAAACAGAAAAGTGGGACATTCGTCAAAACGGCTGTCCCACTTTTCTTGTATTTTTGATTGACAAAAGCATTGAACTGGATTACTTTTAACTCATCCAATTGTTGAGGTGATTGCTATGTGGCAACTTAAAAAAGAACAAAATGTTCCCATTTATCGCAGTATTATGGAAATGATTGTTCAAAAGATTCAAACAGGCGAATTATTACCAGGCGAAAAAATCCCTTCAGAACGTAAACTGGCAGAGTACTTGTCTGTCAATCGTTCAACCGTTGTTCATGCATTAGACGAACTGGTGGACTTAGGCTGGATTGTGCGAAAAAGAGGGAGCGGAACGATTGTCAACGAAGGAAAATGGGGGGTAATGATGACGCCACGAACGGATTGGCATCGTTATCTAGAACAAAATGTGTTCAAACAAGTTCATCCCTTGGTGGCAGAGATTGAGTTACGAGCTAAACAAAATTTGCCGACTGACTTAGATATGTATACAGGCGAGTTGCCGTTAGATTTAATTCCCAGTTTCGATTTTCCAGCATTAAATTGGAAACAATTTTTAAAAGAGGAAGCACAAGATGAATTAGGTTATTTGCCGTTAAGAAAAGAAATCCAAGCCATTACAGCAACGGAATATCAGCTTCATTTACCAAGTGAAAGTTTATTGCTTACTTCAGGTGCGCAACAAGCACTTTTTTTAGTTTTGCAAGTTTTATTGAGACAAGGAGATAGTGTTGCCGTAGAAGATCCATCTTTCTTCTATGCCTTACCAATTTTCCAAGCTGCTGGTGTGCGCTTATTTGGTGTGCCCATGACAGAGGAAGGGATTGATCTTGAAGCGCTAGAACAAACAATCCGACAACATCGCATCAAAATGGTTATGGTTAATCCTTCCTTTCAAAATCCCACTGGAACAGTGATGCCTTTGAGAAAAAGAGAACAGCTCGTGAAAGTTTGTCAAACGTATCAAGTTCCTATTTTAGAAGATGATGTTTTTGGGCAGCTAAGTTTTATCCCGAAAACAGAAATTCCTCCTTTAAAAAAATTAGATCCAGACAATGTCTTGTATATCGGTTCGTTGTCAAAAATTTTAGGTTCGACCACGAAAATTGGTTGGTTAAGTGCGCCCGCCTCCGTGACGAAACAAATTGCAGAAGCCAGAAAAATGATGGATGTTTCGTTGAGTATTTTTCCACAGATGCTCGCTAAAATGGCGATTGAAGATCCTTCTTTTTCTGAAAAAATTACGTTATTAAATAAACAAGTGGAACAACGAGCAACAGCTGTATATCAAGTATTTAAATCGTTGTCAGAATGGGAAGTTTCGCCAGTAAAAGGCGGTTTTTATTTATGGGCACATTGGCGTCAAGGGGCACTTAAGCCAGAAGATTGGCAAGTGTTTTTACGAGAAGGTGTTTTGGTAGCACCAAGTGTAGCTTTTAGTGAAAAACGTGGAAGTATTCGCTTGAACTGTTCCCGAATTTCACCAGAAGAAATGCCTCTTTTTTGTGAGCGAATGGTACGGATTACACGACAGCTTTCTGAAAATAGACAAACAAAAATAGAACAGTAAGTAAGATTTTTCTTATAAAAATCATTTGCTGAGAGAAAACGCTACAACTTCCCTTTTCTAAACGAATATCCAATGCTATACTTAAAAAGTAAAAACAAAAAAACAAATGAGGTGTTTTCCATGTCTTGGGAACAAGTTTACCAACAATGGTTAAATGAAGAAAATATTCCAGAAAATTTAAAAAATGAATTAAAGGACTTAAATACAGACCCTGAAAAATGTGAAGATGCATTTTACGCACCATTAGAATTTGGGACTGCCGGGATGCGCGGGATTTTAGGCGCCGGTATTAATCGGATGAATATCTTTACGGTTCGTCAAGCAACAGAAGGACTTGCACGTTTTATGGATACGCAAGATCCTGAAACAAAACGTCGCGGTGTAGCTATTGCCTATGATTCACGTCATATGTCTCCAGAATTTGCAATGGAAGCAGCTAAAACATTAGCTAAACATGATATTCCTTCTTTTGTGTTTGAAAGCTTACGACCAACACCAGAATTATCTTTTGCGGTCCGCTACTTTAAAGCTTTTGCGGGAATCATGATTACGGCTTCTCACAATCCAGCTGCCTATAATGGCTACAAAGTCTATGGTGAAGACGGTGGTCAAATGCCGCCAGCTGATGCAGATGCATTAACTAAATATGTTCGTAGTATCGAAAATTCTTTGAAAATTGATGTCTTATCAGATGAAGAAGTTGCCCACAGCGGTTTAATTAACATTGTTGGTGAAGAAGTCGATAACGCGTATTTGAAAGAAATTAAAACAGTTACGATTAATCAAGAATTAATTAACGAAATGGGTAAAGAATTAAAATTAGTTTACACTCCCTTACATGGAACTGGGAAAATGTTAGGAGAAAAGGCATTAAAACAAGCCGGTTTTGAAAAATTTGTTTTAGTACCTGAGCAAGCCGTTGCTGATCCTGACTTTACTACAGTTAAGTCACCAAACCCTGAAGAACATTCAGCTTTTGAATACGCGATTCGTTTAGGGGAAAAAGAAGGCGCTGATTTATTGATTGCAACAGATCCAGATGCTGATCGTTTAGGTGCTGCTGTGCGGATGCCAAATGGAGACTACCAAGTATTAACAGGAAATCAATTAGGTTCAATTATGATTCATTATATTTTAGAAGCCCATCAACAAGCAGGCACGTTGCCTCAAAATGCTGCGGTTCTAAAATCAATCGTTTCTAGTGAACTTGCTACAGCGATTGCTGAGAAATATAATACGAAGATGTTTAATGTTTTAACAGGTTTCAAATTTATTGCTGAAAAAATTCAACAATACGAAGAAGACCACAGTCAAACGTTTATGTTTGGTTTTGAAGAAAGTTATGGTTACTTAGTGAAACCTTTTGTTCGTGATAAAGATGCAATTCAAGCGTTAGTTTTATTAGCAGAAGTAGCGGCTTTCTATAAAAAACAAGGAAAAACATTATACGATGGCTTACAAGATATCTTTGAAGAATTTGGTTACTTTGAAGAAAAAACTATTTCCGTAACAATGAGCGGAATTGAAGGAAGCGGTAAAATCAAAGCTTTAATGGCAAAATGTCGTGAACAAGCGCCAACTGAGTTTGCCGGGATTCAAGTTGCTCAAACGGAAGATTTTAAAGAATTAACACGCACTTTTGCAGATGGTCAAACAGAACAATTACAAACGCCTCCTTCTGATGTGTTGAAATATCATTTAGAAGATGGCAGTTGGATTGCTATCCGACCATCAGGAACAGAACCAAAAATTAAATTCTATCTAGCAACAAAAGCAACAAGTAGTTCAGAAGCTTCTGAAAAAATTGCTGCGTTTGAAGCAGTCGTTAATGAATTAACAAAATAAAATAAACGAAACAGGCTGTACGGAAAAAAGTACGAATGTTAGTGTTTGTGTCAAAAGCTAATTGACTTTTGACACAAACACTTTATTTAACTAAGGAGGGAATGCTATGAAAATTGGCTTTATCGGTGCTGGCAGTATGGGCGGTGCCATGATTAAAGGGTTACTGAAAGCTGAGGCAGTCAAGAAGGAACATTTATATGTGAAAGGCGGATCAAGTGGAACAGCAGAAGCACTTCAAAAAGAGTGGGGCTTTCAACTTGTCACAGATTATGCACTTTTCCAAGAATGTAAGGTTATTTTTATTGCGACAGGAGCAAAGGTCGTGTTACCTGTCCTTCAGGAATTAGCCCCTCATTTTTCCAACGAAAGTCTATTGATTTCTGTTGCAACAGGTCATACCATAGAAGAAGCACAAATGGCCCTTGGCAATAAAGAAGCCAAAGTTGTTCATGCCATTCCTAATACACCAGTTAGCGTGAATCAAGGCGTGATTGGCGTAGCCTTGGCACCAACAATTGAAGGCCAAACGAAGGAACTGGTAATGGAACTTCTTGCTACTTTAGGGTTAGTCAAAGAAATTCGTGAAGCGCAACTGGAAACTTTTGGTACTGTGGCTGGTTGCAGTCCAGCTTTTGTTGATATCTTTATGGAAGCATTGGGAGATGCAGCAGTCTTAGAAGGGTTACCAAGAGACTTATCTTATGAAATTGTCGCTCAAATGATAAAAGGAACGGCGACCTTAGCCTTAGACACGAAAAAACACCCAGGAGCATTGAAAGATGAAGTGACTTCTCCAGGAGGAAGTACGATTCGCGGTGTCGTAGCTCTAGAAAAAAATGGCTTCCGTTATGCCGTGATGGATGCAGTTCAGCAAGCCAACCACGAATAGATGAAGAAAGTTGGAAAATCGACAAGTTTGTCATTTTTCCAACTTTCTTTGTGCCATATTTTTCGTAGGAAAGAACAATCGCAGTTCTTATTTTAAAAAACTCTGTGTTATAATGAGTGCAAAGTGAGGCGACTATAATGAAACAAATGGAAGAAATCAAACAAGTAAGTCAATTATATAAAGTATTAAGTGATCCAACACGTTTAAGAATTTTGCTACTTTTAAAAGAAGGCGAGCATAATGTAACGGCGATTAGTGAACAATTGGGAATGGAACAGTCCGCCGTTTCTCATCAACTAAAATTATTAAGAGATAGCCGGGTTGTCAAGGCACGTCGCGAAGGAAAAACGATTTTTTATACATTAGATGATCATCATGTAATAGATATTTTAAATCAGACCTTTGAGCATATTGAACACCGATAAAAAGTAGGAAAAAATAGCGTAACTAGAATAGCGCTGTTGATGGAGGTAAAAATGAAGGATACCTTAAAGATCGGGTTACTAGGATTAGGGACTGTAGGCACTGGCGTTTTAACTCTCTTGAAAGAACATCAAGAGAAAATTTCACAAGTGACAGGAATGAATGTAGTCATTGAAAAAGCATTTGTCCGAAATCTTGAAACGAAACAAGCGCAAGCGGAAGAATACGGTCTTTCTTTAACAACTTCAATTGATGATATTTTAGAAGATAAAGAGATTCAAATCGTTGTGGAATTAATGGGAACCATTGAACCAGCCAAAACGTATATCATGAAAGCTTTAGAAAATGGTAAACATATTGTGACTGCTAATAAAGATTTGCTGGCGCAACATGGGAGTGAATTAGTAGCGTTAGCCCAAAAACATCATTGTGATTTATATTATGAAGCAAGTGTTGCTGGCGGGATTCCTATTTTAAGAACAATTGCTAATAGCTTAGCGGCAGACAATATTCAAAAAGTTTTAGGAATTGTGAACGGTACGACGAATTATATGCTTACGCAAATGGTTTCTGCTGATAAAAGTTATGAAGAAGCTTTAGCAGAAGCGCAAGCGTTGGGATTTGCTGAAGCGGATCCGACAAATGATGTCGATGGAATCGATGCAGCCTATAAAATGGTTATTTTAAGTCAATTTGCTTTTGGGATGAATGTTTCATTACCACAAGTTGATATTCGTGGAATTCGCGGATTGTCTTTAGATGATGTCGCTATGGCTAAACAACTGGGGTATGAAATCAAATTGATTGGCTCTGCTGAACAAAATGAGAATAGTATCTCGGTGGAAGTGGCGCCTATGCTAGTCAATCAAAAGCACCCTATTGCATCTGTTCGGAATGAGTACAATGCAGTATTTATAAAAAGTGCAGGCGTGGGGGAATCAATGTATTACGGTCCAGGAGCTGGCGCTAAACCGACAGCAACCAGTGTGGTCAGTGATTTAATTACGATTGCTAAAAACATTCGCTTGGCAACGACTGGCCATATGTTCAATTCGTATCAACATAAAACCCAATTGACGAGTTCCGAAAATGTATTTGGGCAGTACTATTTTTCATTAGATGTTCCAGATACACCAGGACAATTTTTGCAGTTGACGCAATTAATGACTAAAGCAGAAGTCAGCTTTGATCAATTAGTTCAACAGAAATCAGATGGACAGCGAGCAAGAATTGTTGCCATTACACACCAGATATCAAAAGCACAAATGCAACAAGTTGTGACAGCTATTCAAAATACGGAAGCCTTTCAGTTATTGAATGTAATGAAGGTTATAGGAGATGAGTAAACATGTATGAAGGTTTGTTAAAACAGTATCAAGCGTATTTGCCCGTAACAGAAAAAACACCAATGATTTCTTTAGCCGAAGGAAATACGCCACTGATTCCTTTACCTAATTTATCCAAAGAATTAGGTATTCAATTATATGGAAAATACGAAGGCTTAAATCCCACTGGCTCATTCAAAGATCGCGGGATGGTGATGGCTGTAGCAAAAGCGGTAGAAGAAGGTGCCAAAGCGATTGTTTGTGCTTCTACAGGAAATACTAGTGCCGCCGCTGCTGCGTATGCCACAAGAGCAGGTATTAAAGCGTATGTAGTGATTCCAGAAGGGAAAATCGCACTGGGAAAATTGGCGCAAGCTATTATGTATGGGGCAGACATTATTTCGATTCCAGGTAACTTTGATGAAGCATTAAAAGCGGTGCGAGAGATTGCGAAAACTGAGGCAGTTGCGCTAGTTAATTCAGTGAATCCTTATCGCTTAGAAGGGCAAAAGACAGCAGCTTTTGAAGTTTGTGAACAATTAGGTCAAGCGCCCGATGTCTTAGCGATTCCAGTTGGAAATGCCGGCAATATTTCCGCTTACTGGAAAGGCTTTAAAGAATGGCATGAAAAACAAGGAACAACTTTACCAAGAATGCATGGTTTTGAAGCAGAAGGTGCCGCAGCGATCGTGAAAGGCCAAGTGATTGAGCAACCTGAAACCGTGGCAACAGCGATCCGGATTGGAAATCCTGCTAGTTGGCAACTAGCAGAACAGGCACGGGATGAATCCGGTGGTTTCATTGATGCCGTGACAGATCAAGAAATTTTAACGGCTTACCGAAAAATTGCTGCTCAAGATGGGGTTTTCATTGAACCTGGTTCGGCTGCTTCATTAGCTGGAGTTATTCAACATGTTAAAAGCGGTAAAATCAAAGCAGGTGAAACCGTCGTGGCAGTCTTTACTGGTAACGGACTGAAAGATCCTGATACAGCAATGGAGACAGAAGTAGCTATTTCAAAAATGAGTGACGTGGAAGAAATGCGTCTGCACTTACGAAAAGGAGTCGCAACACTATGAAAATAAGAGTACCTGCCACTAGTGCCAACTTAGGACCTGGCTTTGATTCATGTGGCATTGCATTATCCGCTTATTTAACAATCAACGTTTTAGGTGAAAGTGAATTTTGGGAAATTCAACATACTATGGGAGAAGAGATTCCTACTAATGAAGAGAATTTATTAATTCAAACGGCATTGAAAATTGCACCAGAATTAACACCAAAAGTTATTCGGATGGTTTCTGACATTCCCCTTGCAAGAGGACTAGGCAGTAGCTCAAGTGTGATTGTAGCAGGCATTGAATTAGCTAACCGACTAGCACATTTAAATTTGTCCCCTAAAGAAAAAGTTCGTTTGGCCACAGAGATGGAAGGACATCCTGATAATGTGGCCCCAGCTATTTTAGGAGATTTCGTGGTGGCTAGCCATGTAGAAAACCAAGTCTACCATGTCAAACATCACTTTCCAATGTGTGATGTCATTGCATTTATTCCAGAGGAACCATTATTTACCGAAAAAAGTCGCGCTGTTTTGCCCGAAAAATTGACTTATAAAGAAGCGGTCGCGGCCAGCTCAATTGCCAATGTTATGATTGCCGCAATTTTAAACGGAGATTTACCTTTAGCAGGCAAAATGATGGAACAAGATAAATGGCATGAAACGTATCGTCGTTCATTGGTTCCTCACTTAAAAGAAATTCGTCGTTTAACTCAGCAAAAAGGTGCTTATGGCTCTTTCTTAAGCGGTGCTGGTCCAACTGTGCTAATCTTGTCGCCAGAAGAACGAACCAACGAAATTGTTCAAAGTTTGGAGAAATTATCTACCAAAGCGAGCATCCAAATTTTCAATATTGATCAAGAAGGCGTTCAAGTCTTTTAAAAAAACGAGAAAAAATCACTAGTGATTTTTTCTCGTTTTTTTTAATCCTCGGATGTTTCCGTGGAATAATAACTATGATCTTCTAAGTTCAAAGCATTAAGAATCATTGAGGCAGTTTCTTCAATTGAAAGAGAAGCGACATCAATAACGATACAACCTAATTTTTGATAAAGATCATTAGCAAAAGCCAGTTCTCGCCGAATTTTTTCAATATCTGAATAAGAAGTATTTTCAGGCAATCCATATGCGCGCATTCGTTCTTTACGAATCCCGTTTAAAACATTGGGATCGTTGGTTAAGCCAACAATTTTTTTAGGGTCCATTTCGAATAATTGTTTCGGTAAATGTGCTTCAGGAATTAGTGGCAAATTAGCAACTTTTAAGTTCTTGTTGGCTAAAAAGAGACTTAGCGGTGTTTTAGAAGTTCGGGAAACACCAAGAAGTAACACATCCGCTTCTAAAAAGCCTCGTGGGTCCTTGCCATCGTCATATTTGACAGCAAATTCCATTGCTTCAATTCGTTTAAAATAATTTTCATTCAGATGATGTAAGGCACCTGGTTCCCGCATAGGTGCGACACCTGTTAATCGTTCGATTTCCGCAACAGGTGGTGTCAAAATGTCAAAATGGAACAATTGATGCTCATTGAAAAATTGATTAGCAATCGCCACGAGATGATCATTAATGATAGTATGCAGTACCATGGCCTCTGCTTTTTTGGCATCTTCTAACGCTTGCACCAGTTTATCTTCGTCTTTAACGAATGTTCGTCTAATCAAAGTAAAATCAACAGTGGGGTACTGGGCCATTGAAGCAGCCGCCAATTTTGAAGCGGTCTCGCCAGCAGAATCTGAGATGACAAAAATCGTCACACATTTTTTTTCTTCAGAAATAGTCATAGAGGGTAAGTCCTTTCTTGCATTTTTAATAATTTTATTATACCATAAGTCCAGAATCTATTTCGTAATGATTCTGATTTAGGTTGGTGAGGGAGGAAATGGTGATGGCACCAGTAAAAACCAATATTGAACAAGCCTTAGAAACCATGAAAGCCAGTGGATTAAAATATACTAAAAAACGAGAATTACTGATGAGCTATTTGATTAAGCGAAATCGGTATGTTTCTGCACGTGAAGTGTATGAATTTATGAATGAAACCTTTAAAGGAGTCAGTTATGATACGGTTTATCGTAACTTGCATGACTTTGAGCGCTTAGAATTACTGGAAAAAACAGAATTAAATGGCGAGCAAAAGTTTCGCTTCCGTTGTTGCCAAGAGGTGGAACATCATCATCACTTTATTTGTACGGTTTGTGGCAAAACGGAAGAAATTCACATGTGTCCGATGAATTTTTTTGAAGAACAGTTAAAAGGTTGTTCAATTGAAGGACATCGCTTTGAAATCCTTGGTCGTTGTGCCGATTGTTGCGAAAAATAGCGAATAAGACGAAAAATCAAACAAAAATTTCGTATTTTATCAGTAGAGTGGTTGACGGTTATTTATGCTTTAGCTATAATATAACAAGGACAGTATTTTAATTTGTGGGTTTTTCCCACAAATAAGAAAAACGGTTACTTTTTAAGCTCGGAGGGAGGGAATAACATGTCAAAAACAGTCGTTCGTAAAAACGAATCTCTTGATGATGCTCTTCGTCGCTTCAAACGTTCCGTTTCAAAAGCGGGTACTTTACAAGAATCACGTAAACGTGAATTCTACGAAAAACCAAGTGTAAAGCGTAAGAAAAAATCTGAAGCAGCTAGAAAACGTAAAAAATTCTAGTTTTGAATGAATTGGAGTTGGTGGTATGTCATTGCTAACCACATTGAATGACGACATTAAAACAGCGATGAAAGCTAAAGACAAAGAAACTTTAGCCGTACTTCGTATGTTAAAGACTGCCATTCAAAATGATCAGATTAAAGCGGGCCGTGAATTGAACGGAGAAGAAGAACTCACTGTATTGTCTCGTGAGATGAAACAGAGAAAAGATTCTTTATCAGAGTTTGAAAAGGCGGGACGCGACGATCTTGTTGAAAAAGTAAAAGTTGAAATAGCAATTGTTGAAAAATATATGCCTCAACAACTAACGGAGGAAGAAATTCGTCAACTAGTTCAAGAGGTAATGACGCAAACTGGCGCCACTTCACCAAAAGATTTTGGTAAAGTGATGGGCGCTATGATGCCGAAAGTCAAAGGCAAAGCCGATGGCAACCAAGTTAACGCAATTGTGAAAGAATTATTACAAGAAAACTAAGAGCGTTATCGAAACTAGGACAGGATACTGTCCTAGTTTTTTTATGCAAAGAGAAAACCGGTAGCTTTTTACGGTTTTCTCTTTTTTGACTTTCAAAGTCAAATCAGGTACGACTTCTTTTTAAACAGATAAGAATGTGGTATCATTGTAAAGGACTATATAATAAAGGAGATGGACGTTTTTTGACAGATAATCAGTCAAAATCTTTGGAATTAATACTTACTGATTCTGATGATGCACACATGCTTTTAGGAACACATGATAAACATATCAAATTTTTAGAAGAGAATACCCACGTAACGATTAATAGTCGTGGCGAAGTTATTCAGTTAATTGGCGAATCATCAGAGGTAGAGTTAGTCGCTTCCGTGTTAAGAGCGCTACAAACATTAATTCAACGAGGCATCAAAGTGCATACGCCAGATGTCGTTTCTGCTTTAAAAATGGCCAAAGCTGGAAATTTAGAGGCGTTTATTGCCATGTATGAAGAAGAAATTATGAAGGACCATCATGGTCGGGCCATCCGAATTAAGAATGTTGGTCAAAAAAAATATATCGATGCAGTTAAAACTCATGACGTCATTTTCGGGGTGGGACCTGCGGGGACAGGAAAAACCTTTTTAGCCGTGGTGATGGCAGTAGCAGCCTTAAAAAAAGGCGAAGTACAAAAAATTATTTTAACTCGTCCAGCGGTGGAAGCTGGCGAAAGCTTGGGCTTTTTACCAGGTGACTTAAAAGAAAAAGTCGATCCTTATTTACGTCCAGTTTACGATGCCTTGTATCAAATTTTTGGCATGGATCATACAAATCGTTTAATGGAACGCGGCGTTATTGAAATTGCCCCGCTTGCTTATATGCGTGGTCGTACATTGGATGATGCTTTTGTCATTCTAGATGAAGCACAAAATACCACGGTTGCCCAAATGAAAATGTTTTTAACTCGTTTAGGGTTTAGTTCAAAAATGATTGTTAATGGAGATACTAGTCAGATTGACTTGCCACGTGGTGTAACAAGTGGTTTAGTTAACGCCGAGCGTACGTTAAAAGACATTGAAAAAATTGCCTTTGTAAATTTTGAAGCCAGTGACGTTGTGCGTCATCCTGTTGTAGCACAAATTATTCAAGCCTATGAAAAAGAACAACAAAAGCATTCCTAAGCAGTTAGGGAAGGAGTGAAAGTACCTTTTGAAAAAAGTACTTACAAAGTTAGGGGATCGTTTAGGTAAAGCCTATTTACCTATTTTATTAGCCGTTTTTTCTCTTCTTTTATTTATGATTATGTTTGGCAGTGTCCATCAGAAAAGAGTAGAAATTAAAGAAGGTCAACTGGCCGAGAAAACCATTCGTGCAAATAAAAATATCGAGAATACCTACGAAACAGAACAAAGAAAAAAATTGGCAGCAGAAGCTGTCACACCCGAATATATTTATCAAGAAGATACGGCATCTGTCCAACATAATCGTATTGATAAATTATTTAAATTGATTGATTCTGCGAATGAAAAAGTAGACAAAGAGTACAGCAACAAGCAAGCGAAGGCCAAAAAGGAAGAAACGATTCCTGCGCCGACCGTGGAAGAACGAGTAGCTAGCTTAAAATCATTGTTTGAATCTTTACCGCAAGATGAAGTTACGTTTTATCAAAGTTTTCCTAATGTTTTTTATCAAACAATCTTTACATTAACCTCTGAGCAATTAGATAAGGTTCGTTCAGAAAGTTTGATGTTGGTGGATGATGCGATGCAAAATCACGTTCGAGAATCTGATTTGGATAAAATTCGCCAAGAAGCTAACGGTAAAATTCAATACTTAGACATTACGAGTACCATGCAACAAGTCATTCGTTACATTGTTAACCAAGGGATTGTGGTAAACGATATTGCCAATGAAAAACGAACAGAAGAGCTACGCCAAAAAGCGATGAATGCTGTTCAACCCGCAATGATTTATCAAGGCGAAATTATTGTTCGTGAAGGTACTCAAATTGATGCAAAAGCGGTCGAAAAACTTGAGCTACTAGGAATGACTAGTCAAAATACCTCTATTTTTCCGATGGTGGCATTAGCATTAGCTATTTTACTTCAAGTTGAAGTGTTAATTTTCTTTACAAAACAAGTGACTGAGCCTTCGCGACAACGCTCGTTTATTATCTTTTACACGGGTGCTATGCTAATCAGTGTTATTTTAATGAAATTCTTCCAGATTTTCCAAACAGAGCAGTTGATGTATATTCCCTTGTTCTATCCGGCAGCCTTTGCGCCGCTGATTCTAAATCATTTTGTAAATCGTCGTTCAGGGATAATCGCTGCTATTTTCCAAGTCGTTTTTGCGTTATTTATCTTTTATAATTCTATCGGCACAAACTCGTTGACGGTTATTCTGATTATGTACTTATTCTCAGGATTTCTAGCAACAGTTGTTAAACGGAAACGGATGAGTGAGCAAGTTTTCCCAGCTTTAATGTGGGTAGTGGTCTTTCCTGTTTTCATGGCGGTTGTCTTAATGATTTATCAAGGGATGAGTTTAACAGATGGTAAAACGTGGACAGCTTTAATTTGTGCAAGTGCAGGAACGGTGCTTTCATTTTTAGCAACAATGGGCTTGCATCCATATATCGAATTATTAGTGACCGATGATAGTATGATTGTCTTGAATGAATTAAGTAATCCGAACCATCCGTTGTTAAAACAACTGTTAGAAGAAGCGCCAGGTACCTATCATCATAGCATGATGGTGGCTAGTTTGAGCGCTAACGCTGTTGCTGAGATTGGCGGGCGGTCGCTATTAACACGAGTTGCTTGTTATTACCATGACATTGGCAAAATTAAACACGCCAATTTCTTTGTGGAAAACTTACCTGCTGGTGCAGAAAATCCGCATAACTTTTTATTACCAGAAGATAGTAAACAAATTATTTTTGGCCACGTAATTGATGGCGCCAAAATTTTAGAAGAGTACAATATGCCGCAAATGGTGATTGACATTTGTCGTCAACATCATGGCACAACATTGATGAAATTTTTCTATGTGAAAGCAAAAGAACGCAATCCTGAAATTAAAGAATCCGACTTCCGTTATCCTGGACCACGTCCACAAACACGAGAAGCAGGGATTGTGAGTATTGCTGATACTTGTGAGGCTGCTGTGCGGGCGATGGATCATCCCACCAACGAAAAAATTCAAGCCTTTGTGCATAATGTGATTCAAGACAGAATTTCAGATGGCCAATTAGATGAATGTGGGTTAACGATGAAAGAGATTCGCATCATTGAAAAATCATTAATTAATGGATTATGCAGTACCTTCCATTCACGGATTAAGTATCCAAAAATGAAAGCTGAAGCAGAAGAAATGAAAGATGAACAAGAAAAGAGAGATGACTAATGGATATTACTTTCATTGATGAAACCGAGAAAGTACCAACAGAAGAAATCAAAGAAATCGAAAACTTGCTGCAATTTGCAGCGGGTTTTCTAGAAATTGCCGAAGATACGGAGATGTCGGTGACTTTTACAGATAACGCAGGTATCCAAGTGATTAATCGTGACTATCGGGGCAAAGATATGCCTACAGATGTCATCAGTTTTGCTTTAGAGGATGAAGGGGAAGACGAATTGCCAATTATTTTTGATGATGAAGAGTTGGCAGAGCTACCACGGAATCTAGGTGATTTAATTATTTCAACAGAGCGAGCAGCAGAACAAGCATTTGAATATGGGCACACATTGGAGCGAGAAATGGGCTTTTTGGCAGTACATGGCTTTTTACATTTGAATGGGTACGATCATATGGAACCTGAAGATGAAAAAGAAATGTTTGGTTTACAGAAAGAGATTTTAGATGCGTATGGCCTTAAAAGATGAGCAAACAGGAAAAAATAAACATTTTATTAATTCATTAGAATTTGCCTGGCAAGGAATCAAAACAGTTTTTCGAGAAGAACGTAATATGCGCAAACATGTGGCGTTTGGTGTCACGGCCATTGTGTTTGGTTTCTTGTTTTCCTTAACACTTGCTGAATGGCTGTGGTTGTTATTGGCCGTTTTTCTTGTCTGGTTGGCAGAAATTATCAACACAATTTTTGAAAATGTCGTAGATATGTTTACGGATTTTCACTTTCATCCAATCGGAAAAAAAGTTAAAGACATGGCCGCAGGAGCTGTTTTATTAACAGCCGGTTTCGCAGTGCTAGTAGGACTAATTCTATTTGTACCAAAAATTTTACAAATCATTCAAATGTGGAAATAAGAGGAGAAATACAATGACAACTGAACATAAATCTGGTTTCGTAGCCATTGTCGGCAGACCAAATGTTGGAAAATCAACATTGTTAAATCGAATTGTCGGCCAAAAAATTGCAATTATGAGTGACAAAGCACAAACAACTCGTAATAAGATTCAAGGAATTTATACAATTCCTGAAGCACAAATTGTTTTTATCGATACTCCAGGGATTCACAAACCTAAACACCGCTTAGGCGATTTCATGGTGGAAAGTGCCTACAATGCGATGCGTGAAGTAGATGCTACTTTATTTATGGTAAGTGCTGATCAAAAACGCGGGAAAGGTGACGACTTTATTATTGAACGATTGAAAAATAATAATAGTCCAGTCTACTTGATTATTAATAAAATTGACAAAGTCCATCCAGATGATTTATTGAGTATCATTGAAGACTATTCGAAACAAATGGACTTTAAAGAAATTATTCCCATTTCTGCCACTGAAGGAAATAATTTTGAGCATTTGATGGATGTTCTCGTTGAGCAAATGCCAGAAGGACCACAGTATTTCCCTGATGACCAAATTACGGATCATCCAGAATATTTTATCGTTTCCGAATTAATTCGTGAAAAAGTGTTACTTTTAACAAGAGATGAGATTCCTCATTCTGTCGCTGTCGTTGTGGACTCAATGAAACGGGATGAAAACGATAAAGTCCATGTCCAAGCAACCATTATTGTGGAACGGGACAGTCAAAAAGGTATCATTATTGGCAAAGGCGGAAAAATGCTGAAACAAATTGGTACCAAGGCGCGTCAAGATATTGAATATTTATTAGATGACAAAGTGTATTTGGAGCTGTGGGTAAAAGTCCAAAAAGACTGGCGTGACAAAAAAATCTATTTACAAGATTTTGGTTATCGCAAAGAAGAATATTAAGAAAGTAGTGTTTGGGAAGTGAGTGTATAAACGAACTTTCCAAACACTACACTAATTTACATAAGAAATGGAAGTGAATTGAATGGCATTAGGGGAGACCAAAGGCATTATTTTATTTACGAAGGATTTTAAAGAGAAGGATAAACTCGTCAAAATTTTTACAGAATCCTATGGAAAATTGATGTTTTTTGTGAAAGGCGCGCATCGAAAAAATAATCCTCTTTTGCCAGCGATTCTGCCATTTACAGAAGCCGTCTACATCGGAAATTTTAGAGAAGAAGGCTTATCTTTTCTCAATAGCAGCAAAGAAGTTCAACCTTTTCGAAACATTCAACAAGACATATTTATTAACGCATATGGAACATATATTTTAAACTTAGTCGATGCAGCAATTGAAGATCAGCACTATGATCCGAACTTATTTCAATTTACCCACATGGCATTATCCGCTTTAAATGAGCAAAAAGATCCGGAAATCATTACAAATATTTTTGAAATTCAATTGTTAGAACGGTTTGGTGTACGACCAGAATGGCATCATTGTGTGGCTTGTGGCGAAACACAAGGGAAATTTGACTACTCTTCAAAGTATAGCGGTGTGCTTTGTGAAAAACATTGGCATTTAGATGAACAGCGCTACCATGCAGATCCTAGAGCGATTCATTTTATTCGCTTATTTGCGCAAGTCTCCTATGAAAAAGTCCAAAACATTCAAGTAAAAGAAGAAACTAAGAAAAGTATTCGAGAAACGATTGATATGTTATACGATGAATATGTTGGTTTGCACTTAAAAAGTAAAAAATTTATTGATCAAATGAAAACGTGGGAAAATACGTTAAAAATTCCGCCACGAAAGAAGGAAGAAAAATAAACGTAAACAAGCAGACGTTTTTCTAAAAAAATTTGACAACTTCCCTCAGACACCGTATTATGATAGAGAAGTTAAATACGTACGAAGAAAAAGAGAAGTAAAAAGAACCCTCTGTTAAGCGAATCTGGGAGAGTGGGAGCCAGAAACACGGAACTTTTGAAAGGCACTTTGGAGTACGACAAACGAAGCTGCCGATGAACACATCGGAAGTAGGGTGGAACCGCGATAATTATTCGTCCCTATGTCTATTAATAGGCATGGGGACTTTTTGCTGTGAATCACTACGATTGGCGCAAATGCGACAGAGTAGATGATGAACAGTACAAGGTGACCAAAGGGAACGTTGTCTCCTCTATGTTAAAACAAACTGCTTAGCCAAAAACATGGAGTAGATGTGGAACAGCACAAGGTGACCAAAGGGAACGTTGTAACCGAATAAAAAAAGCAAACAGTTAACACCAAAAGAAAAAATAGTAACGTTTATTCAAAAAAGCTCAATTGGCGCAAAAGCGACAGAGTAGATGATGAACAGTACAAGGTGACTGAAAGGAACGTTGTAACCTCTGTGTTAAAACAAACTGCTTAGCCAAAAACATGGAGTAGATGTGGAACGTTATAACAGCATAAAAATTATCCCATTCTACAAAATTGTTTCTCTGTAGCCCTTTTTAAATTTACATTCCCGAAGCAAAGCCAATCCCTATGTCTATAAAAAATATTCCAAGGAGGAAAACAATGAAAAACAAGTTAACCGTACAAGAAATGATTTTAACCTTGCAAAAATTTTGGTCATCTAATGGCTGTATGTTAATGCAAGCCTATGATACAGAAAAGGGAGCCGGCACCATGAGTCCTTACACGTTTTTACGTGCCATTGGACCTGAACCATGGAATGCTGCCTACGTAGAACCTTCTCGTCGTCCAGCTGATGGACGCTATGGTGAAAATCCGAACCGTCTATACCAACATCATCAATTCCAAGTTGTAATGAAGCCTTCTCCTGAAAATATCCAAGAACTTTATCTAGAAAGTTTGAAATTATTAGGAATTGATCCATTAGAACATGACATTCGTTTTGTAGAAGATAACTGGGAAAATCCCTCAATGGGTTGTGCTGGTTTAGGTTGGGAAGTTTGGTTAGATGGCATGGAAATTACCCAATTTACGTATTTCCAACAAGTCGGGGGCTTACAATGTCATCCTGTCACTTCTGAAATTACTTACGGGTTAGAACGCTTGGCATCATATATCCAAGAAGTCGAAAGTGTCTATGATTTAGAATGGACACAAGGCGTTAAATATGGTGAAATTTTTGTTCAACCTGAATATGAACATTCAAAATATTCCTTTGAAATTAGTAACCAAGAAATGCTTTTAGAAAACTTTGACAAATTTGAAAAAGAAGCTAAACGCTGTATTGAAGAAAGTTTAGTTCATCCAGCCTATGATTATATTTTAAAATGTAGCCATACATTCAATTTATTAGATGCTCGCGGTGCTGTCTCTGTAACGGAACGTGCAGGATATTTAGCCCGCATTCGGAATATGGCTCGTTCCGTAGCGAAAATTTTTGTGGCTGAACGTGAAAAATTAGGGTTCCCATTATTAAATAAAGATCAAAGTGTATCCAAGGAGGCAGAATAACATGGCAAAAGATTTATTATTAGAAATTGGCTTAGAAGAAATGCCCGCACATGTTGTCACACCAAGCCGTATCCAACTTGAAGAAAAAGTAATCAAATTTTTAGATGAACATCATTTAGACTATGAAACAGTGCAATCCTTTGCCACACCTCGTCGCTTAGCCGTGAAAGTAACTGCGATTCCTGAAAAACAAGCAGATGTTGAAGAAGAAGTAAAGGGTCCAGCGAAAAAGATTGCTTTAGATGCTGAAGGAAATTGGTCAAAAGCTGCACAAGGTTTTGTACGCGGCCAAGGAGTCACAACTGAGGACATTGTTTTCAAAGAATTAAATGGTGTCGAATATGTCTATGTGACGAAGTTTACCAAAGGCCAAAGTGCCAAAGAGGTATTAACAAAATTAAATGACGTGATTACAAGTCTAACTTTCCCGGTAACAATGCACTGGGCAAACTATGATTTCGAATATATTCGTCCAATTCACTGGATTGTGGCACTACTTGATGATGAAGTAATTCCTTTCAAAGTGTTAGACGTGACAACAGGGCAAACTTCTCGTGGCCACCGTTTCTTGGGAGACGATGTGACGTTCCAACATGCTAATGAATATGAAGCAAAATTAAAAGAACAATTTGTAGTGGTTCAACCGAATGAACGGAAACAAATGATTGTTGATCAAGCGAACGCTCTCGCTGCAGAAAAAAATTGGCAGTTAGCTTTAGATGAAGAGTTATTGGAAGAAGTTACGAATTTAGTGGAATATCCAACTGCATTTGTAGGCAGTTTTGATGAAAAATATTTATCTGTTCCAGATGAAGTATTAGTGACTTCTATGAAAGAACACCAACGTTACTTTGAAGTTCGTAACGACCAAGGCTTATTAATGCCGCATTTTATCGCTGTTCGCAATGGGGATAATGTTCACCTTGAAAACGTGATTAAAGGAAATGAAAAAGTGTTAATTGCTCGTTTAGAAGATGCAGAATTCTTTTACAATGAAGATAAAAAATTAACGATTGAAGCATGTGTTGAAAAACTAAAAAATGTGACTTTCCATGAAAAGATTGGCTCAATTTATGAAAAAATGCAACGGGTTGCTTTAATTGCACAAATCATTGGTCGAAAAGTTGGCTTATCTGAGGAGGAATTGGAAGATTTAAAACGTGCCTCTGAAATTTATAAATTTGACTTAGTAACAAATATGGTTGGTGAATTCCCAGAATTACAAGGAATTATGGGAGAAAAATATGCCTTATTACAAGGCGAAAAACCAGCCGTAGCAACGGCGATTCGAGAACATTATCTACCAACTTCCAGTGAAGGTGAATTGCCAGAAACAGCAATCGGGGCTGTTTTAGCCTTAGCCGATAAGCTTGACAGCGTCTTTTCATTCTTCTCAGTTGGTATGATTCCAACAGGTTCTAACGATCCTTATGCACTTCGTCGTCAAACCTATGGCGTTATCCGAATTATTGAAGATAAAGGCTGGACCTTCCCATTAGTTCAATTACAAACAGAAGTTGATGAAGCAGTGAATCAAGATGTTGAGAAATATGGCGTTTTACTAAACGAAGGACAAGCAGAAGTCGTTGAATTTGTGAAAGCTCGCTTACGTCAATTATTAATGACGAAAAATGTTCGCCATGACATTATCGATGCAGTGGTGTCTGCTGAGCAAGCCGATTTATCGAAATTATTTGCTTCAGCGAATATTTTAAAAAGCCGTTTTGAAGATCAAGATTTTAAACCATCAATGGAAGCCTTAACGCGTGTTATTAATTTAGCGAAAAAAGGTCAAGAACTTTTAGGTGATACTGAAGAAGGGATTGATCCAAGTCTGTTTGAAAATAAGGCAGAAAAAGAACTGTATCAAGCAGTTAACGATTTATCTGAAGCATTTGCGACACGCACGATTGCAGAAAACTATGAAGCACTAGTAAATCTACGTCCGTTAATTGATGCGTACTTCAATGAAACGATGGTTATGGTTGAGGATGAAAAAGTCAAACAAAACCGATTAAAACAATTAATGCAAATTGCTAAAATGGCGTTATCAATTGCTAGCTTAGATTTATTAATTGTAAAATAAAAAGCGCTGTTTTTCGACCGCTAAGGAGGAACCGACAGCATGCTAGAAACAACGTTTGAACAAATTTTAACACAATTATCAAAGCCAGCTGTTCGTGCGCTAACGAATGAAAAAATCGACAGTGTGGATGAACTCTACGCACGAGGCCGAAAAGCGTTACTTTCGTTGCATGGCTTTGGTCCAAAGTCTATTCGAACTATTGAAGAGATGACTGGGAAAGAATTGAAGTAAAAAAAGGATCGCCGTTTAGAGGCGATCCTTTTTTTATTTACGTTTTTGTTTTCCAGCATTACGACCTTTATTGCCGTTTGCTTTTGGTTGGTTCGTTTTTTGCGTTACTTTGTTTGTTTCTTTTGGTGTCACATCCTTAATAGGAGTAACCACTTGTTTTGGTGGGTTATTTTTCAATTCTTCTTGTACTTGTTTTTTAATTCTTGGACGTAAGAGGATATTTGTGATGGCAGATTGAATACATGTGAAAATACCACCAACTACCCAGTAAAGCGCTACGCCTGCAGGTGAGCTAAAGGACATGAAAACAATCATTAATGGTGAAACAATCAGCATTGATTTCATTGTTTTCTTTTGTTCTTCAGGAATACCAATCATTGAAATATAACCTTGAGCTAAATAGGCTAAACCAGCTAATGCCACTAAAATCATATTTGGTTGCCCTAAATTCATTCCTAAGAAGCTTGCCGTGGCAATACCTTTTGTATAACGAGCAGCAAAGAACAGAGAAGAGAAAATAGGCATTTGAATTAATAAAGGCAAACAACCAATTCCGCCAACCATACTCACATTGTTTTCTTTATAAATCTTTTGTAGTTCTGCTTGTGCGGCCATTTGTTCTTCACGCGTACTTGCTTGTTTCATTTTTGCTTGTGCAACATCCACTTGGGGTTTGATTGCTTGCATTTTTTCCGTTTGGATAAAGCTTTTTTTCGATTGATGTAAGCCTAACGGTAAAATAATGATCCGTACAATAATGGTGATAAAAATAATCGCCCAACCATAGTTCCAATTAAAGTTATCGACAAGATAAGTAATTGCATTACTCATCGGTAAAACAAGGAAGTTATAGACAAAACCTTCACCAGTTGGTTGTCCATCTGCTCCTGTTTTCACACAGCCTGATAAAAACATTACTAAAAATAGTAAGCCAGAGCCGTAAAGCCATCGGTTTAATTTACGCATGTAATTCGGTCCTTTTCTAAAAAATTTTTACATGGTTAACTATACTTGAAACAGCGCTCTTTTTCAATCAAAATCGAAAAGAAGCTCTTACAAAAATCAATAAAAAGCAGGAACTACTTGCTGTTCAAGGCTTCTTCCCAAAGAAATCAATCGTTAGAAAGTAAGTTTATTGAATCACTTTAAATTGTTCCGTTTCTTCTAACAAAGGGTCTTCTTGAATATCAACATACGTTACACGTCCCGCTGGACTGGGGGAATCTTTGATTTTTTTGATAAATGTTTCCATTATGTCTTCAGGTGCAATTGCTGTGATTGAAACGGACCCGTCGTCTTCGTTCTTCACCGAACCAGTGACACCTAATTGATCTGCCACCATTTTGGTCATGTAGCGGAAGCCAACACCTTGGACACGTCCTTGTACATTCATTCTTAGTTTTTCCATGAGAGACACTTCCTTTGCTTTTTTCTTTATGATAGCGATTTTTCTTGGTTCTAGCAAGTATCCAAGCAAGCTAGAAGCATGCTATAATACAAAGGCGAGGTGACTTATGAAAGAAATTACATCAACGAAAAATAACCAATTAAAAGAATGGAAAAAATTACACAAAAAGAAGTACCGAGAAGAACTGAACCAATATATAATAGAAGGATTTCATTTAGTTGAAGAAGCTGTGAAGGCCAATGCCGATGTCCAGTGGATTTTGTTTAACCAAAGAGGTCAACAAGAATGGGGAACTTGGTTAGCTGAACAAGAAACAGAAAAATTAATTTTTGTTAGTGATGAGGTTTTAAATAGCTTGTCGGAGCTGCCAACTTCACAAGGAATTTTGGCAATTGTCACCTTGGAAACGCAACAAGAGCAGTCGCTTTCTTTTAAAGGTGGTTGGTTACTTTTAGATAATATCCAAGACCCTGGCAATGTTGGTACGATGATTCGCACAGCTGATGCAGCAGGTTTAGCAGGCGTGATTTTAGGTAAGGGCACAGCAGATATTTACAATACAAAAGTGTTGCGCTCAATGCAGGGAAGTCACTATCATTTACCAGTTCTCCAACGAGAGTTGACTGAAGTGGTTCAGGCATTCAAGAAGCAAGGACTACCAGTTTTCGGTACAGAATTAAATGAAGCTGCGATTGCTTATTATGAACAAGAGGCAGTGGAAAATTATGCGTTGATTTTAGGCAATGAAGGTAGCGGGGTTTCGCCAGAATTGTTAGCAGAAACCACGAAAAATCTTTATATTCCAATGAAAGGTCAAGCAGAATCATTGAATGTCGCTATCGCAGCAGGCGTGTTAATGTTTTATTTTGAAAATAATCAATAACAGAAACGAGTGTCAAAAAATGCTGACTATCAAAAAGACAACCCAGTTAACAGAAAAAGAATTAGAAACCATTATGGCTATTTGGCTGCAAACGAATCTAGAAGCTCATCCATTTGTCGCACCAACTTATTGGCAAGAAAATAAGGCATTTGTCCGCGCTGCGTTGCCAAAAGCAACACTGATCTTAGCGGAAGAAGAGGGTCAGATAATTGGGTTTTTAGGCTTAATGGATAACTATATCGCAGGAATTTTTATAAAAAAAGCGTTTCAAGGGAAGGGCATCGGTCAGAAATTACTGCAAGTAGCAAAAGAAGAACAGGACCTCTTATCTTTGGCTGTTTACAGGAAAAATCAAGCAGCTTATGCCTTTTATCAAAAACAAGGCTTTGTCCAACAAAAGCGAACCATCGATGAAACGGGAAACGAAGAATGTCATCTTGTTTGGCAAGCGCAGTAGGAGTGACATTTCTAGTTTTAAGGCTTGCTATTTTTCTTAAAATATCTTATACTGTTAAAGGTGTGATTTTCACACACGAAATCCACATTCTTTTCCATCTGCGAAGTGGTGCTACTACGGTAGTTCTTCAAGGAGTTGACGAAAAGAAGAGGAAAATAAAAACCAAACTGGAGGAAACACAACATGGCAGTAATTTCTATGAAACAATTACTAGAAGCCGGCGTACACTTTGGTCACCAAACTCGTCGCTGGAACCCAAAAATGAAGAAATATATCTTCACAGAAAGAAACGGTATCTACATCATTGACTTACAAAAAACAGTGAAATTAGTAGATGCAGCTTACGATTACATGAAAAACGTTGCAGAAGAAGGCGGCGTTGCTTTATTCGTAGGAACTAAAAAACAAGCACAAGAAGCAATCAAAGATGAAGCAATCCGCGCTGGTCAATACTATGTAAACCATCGTTGGTTAGGTGGTACGTTAACTAACTGGGATACAATCCAAAAACGTATTGCTCGCTTGAAAAAAATCAATGCAATGGAAGAAGACGGCACTTTCGAAGTTTTACCTAAGAAAGAAGTTGCTGGCTTAAACAAAGAACGTGAACGTTTAGAAAAATTCTTAGGTGGTATCGCTGATATGCCAAGAATTCCAGATGTAATGTACATCGTTGACCCACGTAAAGAACGCATTGCTGTTCAAGAAGCACACAAATTAAACATTCCAATCGTTGCAATGGTTGATACAAACTGTGATCCTGATGAGATCGATGTTGTAATCCCTTCAAATGATGATGCAATCCGCGCTGTGAAATTAATCACTGCTAAAATGGCTGACGCTTTCATCGAAGGTAACCAAGGGGAAGACCAAGCAACTGAAGAGTTATTCGTTGAAGAAACACCAGAAGCAACTTCAATCGAAGAAATCGTTGATGTTGTTGAAGGAAATAACGAATCAGCTGAATAATAATGATTACGGAGCTGTCTCAAAGGCTAGGCGACAAAAAGCCTGATTCTCCTTTGAGATAGCTTTTTTAAAAAGAATTGATAATATCCGAGGAGGACACAAATAATGGCAGACGTTACAGCTAAAATGGTAAAAGAATTACGCGATATGACTGGCGTTGGAATGATGGACGCTAAAAAAGCATTAGTAAAAGTAGAAGGCGACATGGAAAAAGCCGTAGACTTTTTACGTGAAAATGGTATGGCTAAAGCAGCGAAGAAAAATGACCGCATTGCGGCTGAAGGTTTAGCAAACGTAGCAACTGTAGGTAACGTTGCAGCAATCGTTGAAGTAAACTCAGAAACTGACTTCGTTTCTAAAAACGAAATGTTCCAAGATTTAGTTAAAGATATTGCGACTAAAGTTGCTGAAAACAAACCAGCTACGATGGAAGAAGCAATGGCTATTAAAACTGAAAAAGGCACAATCGAATCTGATTTAATCGAAGCAACAACTGTTATCGGTGAAAAAATCAGCTTCCGTCGTTTTGAAGTTGTCGAAAAAGCTGACAATGCTGCATTTGGCGCTTACTTACACATGGGTGGCCGTATTGCTGTATTAACAGTTATCGATGGCACAACTGACGAAGAAGTAGCGAAAGATGTTGCTATGCACATCGCGGCAATCAACCCTCGCTATGTCAACGAATCTCAAATTCCTCAAGAAGAATTAGAACACGAAAAAGCTGTGTTAACTGAACAAGCATTAAACGAAGGTAAACCAGCAAATATCGTTGAAAAAATGGTTGTTGGTCGTCTACAAAAATTCAAAGCAGAAATCGCTTTGGTTGACCAACCATTTGTTAAAGATCCAGATATGACTGTCGAAAAATTTGTTGCTTCTAAAGGCGGCGTAGTGAAATCATTCGTACGTTTTGAAGTTGGCGAAGGTATCGAAAAACGTGAAGATAACTTTGCGGATGAAGTAATGAGCCAAATGAAAAACTAAGAGCATCAAACGCTCGGTTGAAAAGCCGTGAATCATAAGTATCTAAACAGACAGCGATCCCCAAAGGAAGCTGCATAAATTGATTACTGCTTGATTCAAGGCAGTCTTTCAGCCATTTGGGAACGCATAACTTTGATATGCGCTCCCTTTTTTTAGGCAAAACCAGTGGATCGCGCTGCTTGGTCTAAAAAATCATTTTGGTGAAAAGTCATCTAAATGAGGAATTGAATGATTTTTAGAGAATCTTGGAGGGAATTATGATGGTTAAACCTAAGTATCAACGTGTCGTATTAAAGTTAAGTGGAGAAGCGCTAGCCGGAGAAGACGGTTTTGGCATTAAACCACCAGTCATTAAAGAAATCGTCCAAGAAATTAAAGAGGTCCATGAATTAGGTATCGAAATGGCCATCGTGGTTGGCGGCGGAAACATCTGGCGTGGACAAATTGGTGCTCAAATGGGCATGGAACGTGCACAAGCTGATTATATGGGCATGTTAGCTACTGTGATGAATGCCTTAGCATTGCAAGATACATTAGAAAATCTTGGTGTGCCTACACGTGTTCAAACATCAATTGAAATGCGTCAAATTGCAGAACCATACATTCGTCGTCGTGCAGAACGTCATTTAGAAAAAGGCCGCGTTGTTATTTTTGCCGGAGGAACAGGAAATCCTTACTTCTCGACAGATACAACGGCTGCTTTACGAGCTGCAGAAGTGGATGCGGACGTCATCTTAATGGCGAAGAACAATGTTGATGGTGTTTATTCTGCGGATCCACGTGTGGATGAAACAGCGACAAAATTTGAAGAACTAACACATTTAGATGTTATTTCTAAAGGGCTGCAAGTAATGGATTCAACAGCAAGCTCATTAAGTATGGATAACGATATTCCTTTAGTTGTCTTTAACCTAAATGAAGCAGGAAATATCCGTCGTGCCATCCTTGGTGAAAATATCGGAACAACTGTAAGGGGGAAATAAAGAATGTCTAAAGAAGTTTTAGCAACAGCCAAAGAAAAAATGACAAAAGCGGAAGAAAGCTTACGCCGTGAATTAGGTCAAATTCGTGCTGGTCGTGCGAACGCAAGTCTATTAGACCGTATTCAAGTAGAATATTATGGTGCACCAACACCAGTTAACCAATTAGCAAGTATCAATATCCCAGAAGCACGTGTATTAATGATTACACCGTTTGACAAAAATTCTATCGCTGACATTGAAAAAGCTATTCAAATGAGTGATATCGGCATTAGCCCAACCAATGATGGAAATGTCATCCGTTTAGTGATTCCACAATTAACGGAAGAACGTCGGAAAGAATTAGCCAAAGACGTGAAAAAAGAAGCGGAAAACTCAAAAGTTGCTGTCCGTAACGTTCGTCGTGATGCAATGGATGAGTTGAAAAAAGCTCAAAAAAATGGCGACATCACTGAAGATGAATTACGTTCATTTGAAAAAGATGTTCAAAAATTAACAGATGATAGCATCAAAAATATCGATGCGATTACTGCTGAAAAAGAACAAGAACTTTTAGAAGTATAAAACCAATCACTAATAAAAATTATTGAATCCAGAGAAGCAAATGCTCTGGATTTTTTTGTATAGATGAGGAAGGCGTATCTCAACGCTCTCTTTGCGAAAGTCATTCTAAAGTAATTATCCAAGAAAACGCTTTCTTGAATAAATTTTTTTATTCTACCAGAATTTTTTTCTTTGTGTAGGGAGGATCACTTAAAAATATAGAGAAACTTTGAAATATCAGCCTTTTAAAATTTTCCTTCACAAATTGAATCCTAAAATTTGATGATAAGAGTTGTTATTTTTAGCAATTGTAATTTGCGATTCATTCTCAATTAGGCTAAAATGAGTGAGAACGGAAAAACGATTAAAACAAGTTGGAGGGAATTGTACATGTCTGTGTTAGAAATCAAAAATTTACACGTATCAATTGAAGATAAAAAGATTCTAAAAGGAGTCGATTTAACAATTAATACTGGAGAAATCCATGCAATTATGGGACCTAATGGAACTGGTAAATCTACTTTATCAGCAGCAATTATGGGAAATCCTAACTACGAAGTCACAGAAGGAGAAATTCTGTTTGACGGCGTCAACGTTTTAGATTTAGAAGTAGACGAACGCGCTCGCTTAGGCTTATTCTTAGCAATGCAATACCCAAGTGAAATTCCAGGGATTACCAACGCTGAATTCATGCGTGCAGCAATCAATGCAAAACGTGACGAAGACAACAAAATGTCAGTCATGCAGTTCTTAAAAAAATTAGATAGCAAAATGGAATTATTAAATATGCCTGAAGAAATGGCTGAGCGTTACTTAAACGAAGGTTTTTCTGGCGGCGAGAAAAAACGAAATGAAATTTTACAATTATTGATGTTAGAGCCAACGTTTGCCATTTTAGATGAAATTGATTCAGGCTTAGATATCGATGCGTTAAAAGTAGTTTCTAAAGGGGTTAATGAAATGCGCGGCGAGAACTTTGGTGCGTTAATTATTACCCATTATCAACGCTTATTGAACTATATCACGCCAGATGTTGTTCATATCATGATGGAAGGCCGCGTTGTGAAAACCGGTGGGGCTGATTTGGCAAAACGTTTAGAAACAGAAGGCTATGCTGGTATCAGCCAAGAATTAGGTATTGATTACAAAGAAGAAGCGTAAGGAGGACAAGATAAATGAAAAAAGTAAATCTAATGGATTATCTTGACGAAGTCACCGCTTTTTCACTAGAACATGAAGAACCAGCTTGGATGACTGAATTGCGAACAACGGCTTTAAGAAACGCTGACGAAAGTGAGTTACCACATATTGATCGTGTGAAATTTCATCGTTGGCCTTTATTAAATGTTCACATGGAAAGTTATGTGCCTTCTGAAGGAAATGTCGCAAGTTTTGATCAAATGAAAGACAATCCTTTAATTGTTCAACAAGGATCTTTTCATGCTTTTGAGCAATTGCCAGCCTCATTAGCGGAACAAGGGGTAATTTTTACAGACATTTTTACTGCTTTACAAGAGCATCCAGAATTAGTTAAAGAATACTATATGACTAAAGCCGTATTACCAGAAGAAGATAAGCTGACAGCAGCTCATGCAGCTTTCATGAATAGTGGCGTTTTCTTATACGTTCCTAAAAACGTAGTGATTGAAGAGCCCATTGAATCTTTGTTTATTCAGGATTCAGATAGCAACCAACCTTTCTTTAAACATGTTTTAATCGTTGCAGATAATCATAGTGAATTCAGTTATTTAGAACGTTTTCAATCAACTGGTCATCACGCAGAGAAAGCTTCTGGAAATATCGTTGTGGAAGTGATTGCGAAAGATGGCGCAAAAGTTAAATACTCAGCCGTGGATCAATTAGGGCAAACTGTAACGACTTATATGAATCGTCGTGGCTATATTATGCGGGATGCCTCTGTTGATTGGGCTCTAGGCGTCATGAATGATGGCGATGTTGTTGCTGATTTTGATTCTGATTTAGTTGGCGAAGGCGCTCATTCAGAAGTTAAAGTTGTTGCAATTAGTGCAGGTAAACAAACACAAGGCATCGACACACGAGTGACAAATAAAGCGCCATATTCAATTGGTCATATTTTACAACATGGAGTTATTCGTGAACGTGGTACTTTAACGTTTAACGGAATTGGCCACATTTTAAAAGGAGCAAAAGGAGCCGACGCACAGCAAGAAAGTCGTGTTTTAATGCTGTCTGATAAAGCTCGTGGTGATGCCAATCCAATTCTTTTAATTGATGAAAATGAAGTGACTGCCGGACATGCAGCCAGCGTTGGTCGAGTAGATCCAGAAGAAATGTATTATTTAATGAGCCGCGGCTTGCGTAAAGAAGAAGCGGAACGTTTGGTGATTCGTGGCTTCCTAGGTTCTGTCATTACAGCAATTCCAGTCAAAGAAGTACAAAATGAATTTGTAGAAGTAATCGAAGGGAAGTTAAACGCATGATGGATGCAGCAACCATTCGTCAATCGTTTCCTATTTTATTTCAAGAAGTTAATGATGAACCGCTAGTTTATTTAGACAATGCTGCGACAACCCAAAAACCAACGGCGGTGTTAGATGTTTTACGACATTATTATGAAACCGATAATGCCAATGTTCATCGTGGGGTGCACACGTTAGCCGAACGAGCAACAAAGGACTATGAAGCCTCCCGCGAAAAGGTTCGCCAATTTATCCATGCCAAAGAAACAGCGGAAGTTTTATTTACACGAGGAACAACAACCAGTTTGAATTGGATTGCCAAAAGTTATGGTGACTTGGCAGTTACAGCCGGGGATGAAATCGTCATATCTTACATGGAACATCATTCAAACATTATTCCCTGGCAACAATTAGCCCAACGTACAGGAGCCATTTTGAAGTATATAGACGTCACTGAAGACGGCTTTTTAGACATGGCAAGTGCACGTCAACAAATTACAGAAAAAACGAAAATTGTTTCGATTGCTCATGTTTCAAATGTGTTAGGGGTCATTAATCCAATCGAAGAATTAACACAATTAGCTCATCAAAATGGCGCTGTGATGGTGGTAGACGGCGCGCAAGCAGTTCCTCATATGCCTGTGGACGTTCAAGCCATCGATGCTGATTTTTATGCATTTAGTGGTCACAAAATGTGTGGACCAACTGGAATTGGTGTCCTTTATGGCAAACGTCATTTATTGGAACAAATGGAACCTGTGGAATTTGGTGGCGAAATGATTGACTTTGTTCATCTTCAAGAAAGTACTTGGAAAGAGCTTCCATGGAAATTTGAAGCTGGCACACCTAATATTGCTGGGGCAATTGCCTTAGGTGCCGCCATTGATTATTTAACAGAAATTGGTTTAGAGGCCATTCATCAACATGAAGCAGCCCTTGTTCACTATGTTTTGCCGAAGTTGCAAGCTATCGAGGGCTTGACGATTTATGGTCCACAGAATCCAAAAGACCACACAGGTGTGATTGCTTTTAATATTGAAGGTTTACATCCACATGATGTGGCTACGGCGTTAGATATGGAAGGGGTCGCTGTCAGAGCGGGTCACCATTGCGCGCAACCGTTATTAAACTATTTGAGCGTGCCAGCAACCGCACGGGCAAGTTTTTATTTATACAATACCAAAGAAGACGCAGATCGCTTAGTTGAAGCGATTAAAGCGACAAAGGAGTTTTTCCAGCATGGCACTTTCTAAATTAGATAACTTATATCGCCAAGTCATTTTGGACCATTCTAGCCACCCACATCACCACGGAACGCTAGATGCGTCTAGCCAAACAATTGAACTGAATAATCCTACTTGTGGAGATGTGATTGAACTGGATGTGGCCATTGAAGACGGTGTGATTAAAGATATCGCCTTTCAAGGAAGTGGCTGTTCAATCAGTACAGCAAGTGCTAGTATGATGACTGATGCGGTCTTAGGAAAAACAATCGCCGAAGCAACGGCCTTAGCAGAGGATTTCTCTCAACTTGTTCAAGGAAATGAAGTGGCCGAAGATGAAAAATTAGGCGATGCAGCAATGTTAAGCGGCGTAGCTAAATTTCCAGCTCGGATCAAATGTGCAACCTTGGCTTGGAAAGCCTTAGAGCAGGCTGTTGCTAATAACGGCCAAGGCGAAGCCGGTCATTTACATTGTGAAAAATAAAGAAAGGGTGACGACGAATTGAGTACAGTACCTGAATTAGAAGAATATAAATTTGGCTTTCACGACGATGTGGAACCAGTCTTTAGTACCGGAGACGGCCTAACAGAAGACGTCGTTCGCGAAATTTCTCGCGTGAAAGGCGAACCAGAATGGATGCTTGACTTCCGTTTAAAATCGTTAGAACAATTCAATAAAATGCCCATGCAAGAATGGGGTCCAGACCTGTCAGATATTGACTTTAGTAAAATTAAATATTACCAAAAACCGAGTGACAAACCCGCACGCGATTGGGATGATGTACCTGATAAAATCAAAGAAACCTTTGAAAAAATTGGGATTCCCGAAGCTGAGCGTGCTTATCTAGCTGGGGCTTCTGCTCAATATGAATCAGAAGTTGTTTACCACAACATGAAAGAAGAATTTGAAAAATTAGGCATCATTTTTACAGATACTGACTCTGCTTTAAAAGAATATCCTGACCTATTCAAAGAGTATTTTTCAAAACTTGTGCCGCCAACAGATAATAAACTGGCCGCTTTAAACTCAGCTGTTTGGTCAGGTGGAACCTTTATTTATGTACCAAAAGGCGTTCGAGTTGATGTACCATTACAAACATATTTCCGAATCAACGCTGAAAATACCGGCCAATTTGAACGGACCTTGATTATTGTCGATGAAGGGGCCAGCGTTCACTATGTTGAAGGCTGTACGGCACCCACGTATTCAAGTAACAGCTTGCATGCGGCCATCGTAGAAATTTTCACTAGAAAAGATGCCTATTGTCGTTATACCACTATTCAAAACTGGTCAGATAACGTCTACAACTTAGTAACCAAACGTGCTAAAGCTTACGAAGGTGCCACTGTCGAATGGATTGATGGGAACCTAGGAGCTAAAACAACCATGAAATACCCAAGCGTTTACTTAGATGGCAAAGGTGCCCGTGGCACGATGTTATCGATTGCCTTTGCTGGCGCTAACCAAATCCAAGATACTGGGGCCAAAATGATTCACAATGCGCCGAATACCTCTAGCTCAATTGTTTCAAAATCAATTGCTAAAGACGGCGGCGAAGTTAACTACCGTGGCCAAGTTACTTTTGGCAAAGACAGCGCAGGATCGATTTCCCACATCGAATGCGATACGATTATCATGGACGAAAAATCAAAATCAGATACGATTCCGTTTAACGAAATCCATAACAGCCAAGTCTCCTTAGAACACGAAGCCAAAGTTTCAAAAATTTCTGAAGAACAATTATATTATCTAATGAGTCGCGGCTTATCTGAAGCCGAAGCGACAGAAATGATTGTTATGGGCTTTGTTGAACCATTTACGAAAGAATTACCGATGGAATATGCGGTTGAGTTGAATCGGTTGATTAGTTATGAGATGGAAGGATCAGTAGGGTAAAACCTTTTTTGTCAAATAATGTTTGTAAAGAGAAATTGTAGAATCATGTCAAGTCCAGAGGAGAAAACCCTCTGGACTTTTTTATTTAGTTTGTATGGCCTGTCCTTGTTGGGCGAAAATCCGTAATTTGAAATTATAAAAGTTACGAAAACCATAGGCATTTCGCTTTAACACTTTGATATGATTATTGAGACATTCCAATTGTCCATTCGAATAAGAATAATTCAAGGCATGATGAATTTGTTTTTGGTATTTTTTAAAAGTTCGTAAAGTGGTTTGATAAGTAGCTGGCAAGTGAGAAACACTTTGCGTAAGCAAGGCATCAAAATACGTTTGGTTGCGTTTATGAACGGCATACAAGAAGTCTTGGTACAATGTGTAGCGTTGCGTTAATTCAACGCTATAGGAAAGCAGTCTGTCCACAAGCTCTGTTTCGGTTAAACGAAGGGCGCCAACGGCGGTTTAAACTATCCAACTTTTCTTGATTTTTTTGTAATAACTTCCAAAGTTGTTTAAGTTTATTATAGCTGATATTTCCAATGTGTCGATTAATATATAGTATTATTTCTTTTTCTAAAGAGTAAGATGCATTATACTCATATGGATTAATGAGCGAGAAAAAGATAAAAATAATGGCTTTTTAGCCTATTTTCCTAAGCTTGTTTACATATTTATGCATTGTATCTGATATAATGGAGATAATGTATAATGAATTAAAATACAATGGTACATATTCCTAATTAACTAATTAATAAGAGGTGTTGTAAATGAATTTGAAGCCAAATCAGTTGATCAATGGACAATATGCAGTTATTAAACTACTTCATGAATCGAGGACATTGCCATCCGAAGTATATTTAGTGCAAAATATCATCGATGAAACTCTATATACTTTGAAAATTATTATGAAAGATACATCTTTAGAAAAAGAAGTATCAGAAATTTTCAATCGTGAGTGGAAGTCACTAAAAAATCTCAATCATGAAAATATTGTGGGCTATTATGATTCTGGAGAAACAGAAACTTTCTACTATATATTGATTGATTACGTTATTAGATCAGAAACATTAGAAAAATTTATAGAGAAAAATCCCAATCTAACTTTAACAGAAAAACTCAAAATTTTTCGCGATATTCTTTTTGGTATACAACATGCTCATGATAAAGAGATTATTCATCGTGATATTGCTCCAAACAACATTTTGATTGCTAAAAGTGAAGATGGATTGCAAGTTAAAATCATTGACTTTGGTATTAGTAAAATCAAATCATTAATTTATGAGGAACAAACTACGGTAAATCATTATTTCAACTATATATTCGTCACCTGAGCAAGTTGCACAAAGACGTGTATCAAGTTTTAGTGATATTTATTCTTTGGGAAGGGTTCTCTTTTTCCTAATATCTGGTAAGAATCCAGATCAAAATCCTGAAATATTTGTAAGTCAAATTAAAAATTTAGAAGTCGGTGATACGTTGCAAAATATCATAAGAAAAGCAACCGAATATGAAGTGATTTCTAGATATGTATCGGTCGAAAGTTTTTTGAGTATCTTGGATAATGAAATAGATAAGCTAGAGAGTCGAGACTCCGAATTGATTTTTAAACTGACTAATACTGTTATTAATGATCTTTTTCGCATGAATATAATCGATTTCCCTAGGGAAGATGATGCAAAGAGGTTTCTATCTAAAAACGATCTAGACTTCTATATTTATCGAATAAAAAACGAGCAGTACGATATTGTTTGTGATTTAATTAAGTTCCGTTGCACAGTCGAAAAATCAAAAGGTATCATAATTTTAATTCGAGCAGATGAACTTGATAGTTACTCAGCTCAAGAAAAAATAATTGCTCGGGCATTTCCAATAAAAACAAAAATTAGTTTTGGATTTCATTCAGTTGATAATAAAGATTGTATGTACTTATATAGGTTTTTGGAGAAAGTAGACGCTGAGTATCGAGATTTTATGAATCAAAAGAAAAATAAACAAACTGAGGATCGATTGATTTCAATTTGGAGCAAAAAAATAAAGCAACAAGAAAATTTACTACAGAGAAAGAAAAATATTGGTTATTACAAACAAATTGAATATGATGTGGAATCTGGCTATTACCATTTTGTTATTGAGAGTATGGATAATATTGATGATTTGGAGATTGGGAAGAACATTGCACTACTGAACAAGGTGAATGGAAAATTAGAGAAGGTTGGTGAAATCAAAAAATACACAGACGAAGTGATTTTTATCTCCCCAGTAAATAATTTTGAATCTGAAAAATACAATCAATCAGGCCGTTTTGGTATTGATTATTCAGAAAGTCTGAAAGTAACGAGACGTGCTAAAAATGCTCTCGATACTCTTAAGCAAGGAATGGCTGAAAATAAGAATCTACTTGATATTATTATAGATCCGTCAATTGGGACTATGCGAACAAATACAAAAAAAGTAGATTTTGCAAATGAAAAAATTGATCCTATTAATGGTCAAGCCGTAATTTCTGCGTTAGGAACACAAGATATTTTCTTAATTCAAGGACCGCCGGGCACTGGAAAATCAACTGTAATTAATGAGTTGATTTATCAAATTAGACAATCTGAAGAAGATTCAAAAATTCTTTTGGCATCACAATCTCATGTTGCTGTGGACCATATTTTTAATAAATTAAAAAAATATTTTCCTGAGGATTTGCTAGTTAGAATTGGTAATAGTGAACGTATTTCGAAAAAATCTGAAGCTAATAAAATAATAAATCAAACAAAAAAATGGACAACAGAAATCAAGCAAAGTTCCATTCAGAATATGAATGATTTCATTAAAGATACTAAACTACGAAAGATTTTAGTAAATATTAGCAAAATGGATAACGGTTTTGTGGAAGAATATGAGAAAATTTTTAAAGGAAATTTCTCTAATGATGATAAAAGTTTTTCGAAAACTTTGGCACAATGGTACAGAGGACTGGATTCTTTAGAAGGTTTTGATAATTTGTTATTAGGAAAAGCTTCAATTATTGCTTCTACTTGCGTTGGAATCTCATCAAATAAAGTAATGCGACATATCAATTTTGATTGGGTTATCATTGATGAGGCGGCTAAATCAACTGTACCCGAAGTCTTGATTCCAATGATAAAAGGGAAAAAATTGTTTTGGTTGGAGATCATAAGCAGCTTCCTCCAATAATCAATGAGTTTGACGCTAACATCATCAAAAATACAAGTTCAGAAAAATTATCTGAGAGTTTATTTGAGGATTTATTTTTACTAGCAAAAGACTCTGACATAGCTATTACTTTAAGTAAGCAGTTCCGGATGCATCCTGCTATTTCGAAAATGATCAACAAGGTCTTCTATTTGGATGATGGAGTAGTTATTACGACAGATATAACCCCGGAGGAAAGAAGACTGAACTACAGGATAGCAAAACCTGTAGTCTGGTTATCGACAGAGCGATTGCAAAACAATCAACAGAAAAAGACAACTTCAAAATCTTTTACTAATACTTGTGAAGCAAACATTATTCTCATGGAGTTGGAACATTTAGAAGATAGCAATAGTACAAATGAGAAAATTAAAGTAGGTGTAATATCGGCATATAGTGGACAGAAGTCGCTTTTAGAGAAACTGATAAAACCGAGTAATACTAGATGGGAAAATTTAGAAATAGTTATTGAAAATGTTGATGCTTTTCAAGGTTCAGAAGTAGATGTTGTAATTTATAGCGTGGTTAGGTCCAATGCTAATAAGGACATTGGTTTTTTAAGTGAACAACGAAGACTAAATGTTGCTTTATCAAGAGCAAAATCTCAAGTAATTATTGTTGGAAATGCACATTTTATGAAAGAAGCATCAAAAAAAGAACATAATTATTTTGAAGATGTCCTAATTTATATAAACCGATATAAAACTGATTGTGAACTAGAGGTGATACAGAGTGGGATATAGAAGTGAAATTGGTCAAATTGGTAAGGAACTACTATCTGGTTATAAGCAAATTGCACTTGTAGATGTGGCGATTCCAATATACTTTTTAGATATTAGTTGCTTTTGCAATAAAATTGAAACTTTACCAGTTATTCAAGATACATTATTACGATTGATTGATCAAAAGTTCAAATTGACAGATATCCCTAAAATTATGGGACTAGAAAATGATATTGAAATTTTTGAAAAAGCGTTTTATGATTTACTATATTATGAGGTAATCAAGAAAAATGGAATAATAAGTGAGGTTGGAAGAGACTACTTAAAAGATGAACAATTGAATCGTTTTATTAAACTAGAGAAAAAAGTTTGTGTTGATGGACTTTCAGGAGAAATTATTCTGAGCAATCATCAGCGTTATGCGAATGAACGAAACCTACGAGAAACTGGTACTCTAACTTTAAAAACACAGATTAAGCGACCTACTTTGAAACGATTAGATTTTTTTAAAGTTAAAAAAATTTTGAATGAGGCGAATGATAAAGAGCAAGTTATAGATATTTTGAAAGTCAATCGCATTAGAGTAAACTATAAAAGGGCTCAATTGGCAGTTCATGTATCAACAACTTCACAAGATTCAGTCCAGTTATTGCTGTTTGATCGTGCAATCCGATTATCGGAGTATGATGATTTAATTGATGAAACTCAACTTTCAGATTTGGTAAATCTAAACATGGAGGCAGGAAACTTTTTTTCTTCAGATAGTATAGTTAGGTTTAAAGGGATTTCTGATCAGTTCGAAAAAGTTGTTAAAGAAGATGCAATTGAGAGATTTGATCGACTTATATTTGAAGCAAAAAAAGATATACAATTGTATATCCCTTTCACACAATGGACGATACCAGATTTAAGTATGATAAATATGATCGAAAATAAGTTAAAACAAAAGCTGAAAGTTAACCTCACCTTAACAGGAGAGCTCTTGCCATCAAATTATGTCATGCGGAGAATTAGTCAGCTTGAACAACTAGCTAATGATTATGTGAATTTTGAAATTCATCATGATTTGAATTACTCTGCATATTGTGCCAATGCTGATAATCATCAAAATTGTAGCATTGATTTCAAGCAGAGGATAGTAAGTGATAGCAATGGTGATTTAGTGTTATTTGAACCACTTTGTTATGAGTTGTCTCAAAATCAGTATCAACAATTAATAGCGATTAATGATACACAAAGTGGATTGCCAAGAGAGATTTTTAAATCGCCAAGAGAAGTAAAAGAGAAGCTGAAAAAAATATTGGATGATTTTTATTTGTTTGATCAGGCTCAGCGAATGCTCAAAAGAAAAAGTTGGGTTGAAGGTAGTTCATTAACAGCTCAAGATCATGCGAGTTTTGAAAACATTCCTTTAGTAACAAATAGAAATAATTATGAAGTGATGTTAACTGCTATTAATAAGTTTCTATTTGAATCATTAAAAGATAAATATCAAGCTAAATATTTTTTTGGAGATTTCAAACATTTCTATCCTGAATTGTTTACTTTTATAGATAAAAACAGACTATATCGAAATGCAGTCCAACATACTCGACTTGATAAACAAGAAGATAGAGAACAACTGGCTCAATATTTAAGTAAGGATACAGGAGGAAAATATCCAGGATTATTTAATAATGGATATAGAGCGATGCAATATTTATTACTGAATCAGCTTCAACAAGCACTTAGAAATGAGTTAGCAAAAATAAGAAAATAAAATAATATTTTTTATCAATCAATACTAAAGTTGACTCAGGGTTATTAACGATTCTATTTCAAACTAACACCCAAACCAGCACCAATCCTGAAAATTCGATAGAATTTCATAGTACCGTCCCAAACTACGAATGTTGATATAGCAACATTTATAAGCTGTTGAAATTTGTAGGAAATACTATCTCTTTGCTAGAAGGCAGTGTGGGTTAAACCTGTTATCGTAGCTAGAACCCTTGATAGTAGAAATGACCAGCTTTTTACTGATGAGCCATCATATCAGCAAACTCTTGATCAGTTTTCTTAGGGGCGCTGTTCGCAATATTTGTATAGATAGATTACGTTACTTTTCTATTTATGTTGATGAGTCTATTTCAAATGATAAGCAAGCTATATCAGAAGCAATTTAACATCTGAAAGCAAATCAGCCTATCTGTTCAGTAGAAGGTGGGGGAATGGATAATAGTAAGCTTAGAAGAGCCGCTGGAAACGGAGTACATTCTTACTCTAATTGATAGACAACCAACTCAAGCTAATCATATCTTTGGTAGAATGATACAAGGAATTGAATGAATAGGATAGAAAACCCCCAACACGTTGTTTTGTGACCGTACTAAGGGTACCCTTTAAATGAGCTACAGTGCTCACTTGGGTACTCTTTTTTTGACTTTTGTAAAAGGTTAATAAGTTTTGATACATGAAACAAAATGAAACGAAAAAATAGTTTTTGGCTGAAAATACTTAAAAAGTAATACATAGTTGTGGGAGGTATTGCAGATGAAACAGACCTACAAATGTTTCATATAATTTAAATTGTGCTATTGACCTTAGTTGAAACAAATATATTGCTTTGATATAATTGGAATCGAATAAAAAATAGTAAAGAGGAGTTTAAGTTTAGATGGGAAATAAGACAGAGATTAAGAATCCAATTATTAACACTTATTTGAACGATTTTATTGATAAATATGAAATATCTAATTCTAAAGCTAAAGATAAGCATGATTTATTTGAGAAATATATAAATGATATAATTCTAACTTTATATGGTAATGATCCAAGTGCAAGTTTTTATGATATGGAAACTAAGACAGCTTTCGGTATCGATGGGATTGCAATTTTTGTTGCTGATAGATTTGTTAAGAGTCCAGAAGATGTAGATGATGTATTGGAAAGCTTGAAAAAAATTGATGTTGAATTTTATTTTAGCCAATCAAAAACTGAAAATAATTTTAATAGGACTGAGATAGGTGATTTTTTAACAGGTATTCGACGTTTTTTCAATTTTGAAAAATGTGAAATACCTGAATTGAAAGAATTTTGGGAGACTGCTAAATATATTTATACAAAAGCAACTAAGTTTAAAGAAACTCCTAAATTACACACTATTTTTGCTAGCTTATCTCCAAAAGAAATAAATTCTGAAGATATTCACTTGAAAGCAGAAATAGATTTAAAGATAGAAGATTTAGAAAATTTAGGTATGTTTAGTAAGGTATCACATCCACAATTTTGGGGCTTAAAAGAAATTATGAATTTACACAAAAAAAGTAATTCAGATCTTGAAATTGTTGTTAACATGACTAAAACTCCAGTTACATATCCTAAAGATAAAAGTGGTAAAATTAAAAATGGATACTATGGTTTAATAAAGCTGGAAGATTTTATTAACATTTTAACTGATGAAGTTTCTGGAAAACGCATTCTAAGAAAAGGGATATTTGATGACAATATACGTTATTATTTAGGTTCAGAAGAAAAAATAGAAGTCAATCATAGTATGAGAGAACAGTTACTTGGCACAGATAGCTATCTATTTGGAATACTAAATAATGGGATAACAATTATTGGTGATGAAGTAAATTTGAACTCAGAAGAATTAACTCTAATAAATTACCAAGTGGTAAATGGTTGTCAAACAAGTAATGTAATTTTTGAGTTAATTGATGAGTTAGAAGATAAAGAAGATGTTTATATTCCAGCAAGGTTTATTGCTACTAATGATGAAGAAACAAAAAATAGTATTATCAAAGCAACCAATAGTCAGACAACATTAAAGCCTGAACAATTAGCTGCGTTAGCGCCAATACAAAAAGCCATTGAAGAATATTATAAATCTTATGATTTGTCAAATTAAGTTAGAATAAAATGCTTCTTGTACATAGCTCAAAAAT
>OAVK01000155.1_pt1 | contig 46749 bp, 46 predicted proteins | sample 1495301 | NCBI WGS metagenome assembly OAVK01 (sample SAMEA2580094, study PRJEB22360) | human gut metagenome | biome: human gut; feature: human-associated habitat; material: faeces | place: Denmark | collected 2008/2010
GCCGATACCAAGGACGCCCACGCGGCTGGTGGCGGTGACGTGGTGCATCAGCAGCGGTTTAAAGACGGTGATCCCGCCGCACAGCATCGGGCCGGCGGATTCGATATCGATACTCTCCGGCAGGGGGATCACCCATTGCCAGTCGGCGCGCAGCTTGTCGGCGAAGCCGCCGCGGTTGATGATGGTTGGCACCGAGCCTTCGAGGCAGTTGATTTGGTTGCCGCTGATGCAGGCGTCGCAGTGCCCGCAGCTGCGCGCCGTCCAGCCGATGCCCACCTTCTGGCCGACCTTCAGCCCTTTATCCTGCGCCGCGCTGCCCAGCGCCGCCACGCGGCCAATCACCTCATGGCCGGCAACCAGCGGATAGCTCGACATGCCCCATTCGTTGTCGATCATCGACAGGTCGGAGTGGCAGATGCCGCAGTATTCAACCTGCACTTCGACATCCTGCGGCAGGAGTTCGCCTGCGTCGTACTCCCACAGCGACAGATCGGCGCCCGCTTCTTTGGCGGCGTAGCTTTTAATTGTGCTCATCACGATTTCCTTGGTTTGGCGTAGATAAACAGAAAGTGTAGAGCATGGGGCGGAGCGACGCTTGGCAGAAGGAGGCAGGCAGACGGACAAGGGAAGGGGAAGGGGCGATCGAGCGGGGAGGGGGGAAAACTTGCCGGGCAGGAGAGAAGGAAAATGTGACGTGAGACGCTCCTGAGCAGGCCGGGCGCTGTTTTTTTCGACACTTAGCGTGGCGGAGACACGCTGCTGCTTGCATGGCGGCCATCGACAGGTATAATCCACAACGTTTCCGTACCCCTTCAGTGCCGAAGTGGCGAAATCGGTAGACGCAGTTGATTCAAAATCAACCGTAGAAATACGTGCCGGTTCGAGTCCGGCCTTCGGCACCATTAGTACTTCCAAGACCATCCGAGAAAGTCCAATTTTCCCTTAAAAATCAATGCTTGCAGCGATTTTTATGTCCTGAGTCGTCCGAGGTTGTCCGTTGAAATCCGGATGTCATTGGGGGCATAATTGGGGGCATCTTAACTTCGATTAGAAATGTGCCCCCAAAATGAAGCTCAACGCCAGGCAGGTAGAGACCGCAAAGCCCAAAGACAAAACCTACAAAATGGCCGATGGCGGCGGTTTGTATCTCGAAGTTTCGGCTAAGGGGTCTAAATACTGGCGCATGAAATACAGACGCCCCTCTGACAAAAAAGAGGATCGCCTTGCTTTTGGTGTTTGGCCTACTGTGACGCTTGCTCAGGCAAGAGCCAAGCGCGACGAAGCTAAAAAGCTGTTAGTACAGGGCATTGACCCAAAAGCCGAACAGAAAGAAACTCAGGCCGAGAATTCGGGTGCATATACTTTCGAAACCATTGCTCGCGAATGGCATGCCAGTAACAAGCGCTGGAGTGAAGACCATCGATCGCGCGTTCTTCGCTATCTTGAGCTTTATATCTTCCCTCATATCGGTTCGTCCGACATTCGCCAGCTCAAAACCAGCCACCTGTTAGCCCCGATTAAAAAAGTTGATGCCAGTGGCAAACATGACGTCGCACAGCGTCTTCAGCAGCGTGTGACGGCCATTATGCGTTATGCCGTACAGAACGATTACATCGACTCTAACCCGGCCAGTGATATGGCTGGTGCTTTATCAACCACCAAAGCACGACACTATCCTGCTTTACCCTCTAGCCGGTTCCCTGAGTTTCTTGCTCGTCTTGATGCATATCGTGGCCGTGTAATGACGCGGATCGCGGTTGAGCTTTCTCTGCTAACTTTTGTACGTTCCAGCGAGTTACGCTTTGCTCGTTGGGAAGAGTTTGATTTCGATAAATCTCTTTGGCGTGTACCTGCAAAGCGAGAAGAAATTAAAGGCGTGCGTTACTCATACCGTGGCATGAAGATGAAAGAGGAGCATATCGTTCCGCTTAGTCGGCAGGCGATGATTTTGTTAGCCCAGTTAAAGCAGATTAGTGGTGATAAAGAGCTGCTTTTTCCGGGGGATCACGATGCAACTAAGGTCATGAGTGAAAACACGGTAAACAGTGCGTTGCGTGCGATGGGGTATGACACGAAAACTGAGGTTTGCGGGCATGGATTCAGGACGATGGCGCGTGGTGCGCTCGGTGAGTCAGGGTTATGGAGCGATGACGCGATAGAACGGCAGTTGAGCCATTCAGAGCGTAATAATGTGCGTGCAGCTTATATTCATACTTCTGAGCACTTGGATGAGCGTAGGCTGATGGTGCAATGGTGGGCTAACTACTTGGAAGAGAGTAGAGTCAAAATGATTACACCATATGATTACGGTAAAAAATATAATAATTAAATAAGGTGGTTGTTTTCTAATTTAAGTGGAGGTCTTCTAGCCTCCACTTAACAAAAATTTATACATCTTCTCGACGTTTAGAGTTTGCTCGATACAGCGTTCTTGTTATATGTGAGGTGAAATAGTCTTCATCTAGGAAGTGCAATAATCTTTTAACGTCTTTCCTTATTTGTGGCATTTTTATTTTCTCAAATTCGCCAGCATTTTCAGTATCTAAAACGACACCAATTTCAGCTGCTGAAATCCTTAACTCAGTGACAGAGTAGTCCTCAAGTATTCTTGATTTGTTAATCAAGGAAACTTTCTTTCTAATGACTGAATCAGCAATAGTCGTTAAATCAAATCCCTGAGCAACTGAAAATTTTTCATGGGAAGAAAAAGTTGTTAACTCTTCATTTGTGGCTTCTCGGAAATATGCATCCACATCGAATATCCTACGCAGCATATGGAAACTTTTAAATTTCAATTCTGTACCTGTTAGAATGGCTGTTAGTTTATTATCAATGACGATGCCATGCTCAGCAGACTGACAGAAGGTATTACCTGCTTGAAAAGGTTTGTGAAAGATTGTTCTTCTATTATCAATGACTTGTCTTTTATCGAAGCTTTGAATCAAGGCGATTGCAGGTTTTTCATTCTCTTCAGGATAACCTGAAAAAAGAGCGATAATATTGAATACAGAGATATCTTCTGGTTCCCATTCGGGAATTGCTGTGGGGTTATTAATTGCATCCAATACAGCTATAACATCATCAAAATCAGGAATTACAAAGAACTCATCACCGCTTGTGATATATCCACCTGAAAACTCTACTCCTTCAGTATAGCGATCTTCAAAAAATGTTTTTTGTTCATTGAATAACTGAGTTATTACATTTTGCGTTGGTCTGTCAGTAACAATTTTAACAATGCGAGTGCCAACGGTATTATCTGTTATTGCAAATAATTCCATGTTTATTCCTATATTGCTATGTATGTGTAATCAGTAAGCTTAATCAAATTAATACGATTGCCTGATGCCTTTAGCAATGGTTTTTTTGATAATACAACAAAGCTTACACCTGTATCATCTTCAGCTTCATAATATTTATATCCCCAAAAGGACAACAATGGGTTGAAGCTGTAAGAGCCTGAAAAGCTGATGTAAAAAAACAAACTCAAAGCAAAAAATGACGCAATCCTGACGTCCATGAAAGCTTCTGGCCCGCTAATCAAGGGAAACAGATAGGTTAAAAAGTAATTTGTTATTTCCTTATCGGCAGGAGAGGCATTTGTTAATTTTTTATTAGTGACAGAGTTATGGTTTATTGCATACTTGACGATCAAAACACACAATAAAAGAATAGTTACACCTAGAGATAGGTAAGCAATCATGAATTTGTAGTGCTTTGATATATAGGACAGGAAGGCTAAGGTGAAAAATACGGGAGCTACTGAGCTAGCAGTAAGAAGATATTTGGCAAGCTTATTTAACATATAATCCTCCTTATCTGCATTGATGTCTGTATATAAAAACAGTATAGCATTTATCATCGCATCCAAGAAGATAATAAAATCCTTTATAATCAAATTGTTATGTGTTTTATTGATTCTGTTAAATCTAGGTTTTCTGGAGTGTGCTTTGAATTTATGAGGGGAAACTGCGAATTTTATTGAAAATCAAATTTAAAGGCTACGTTTGTAGCCTTATGTGATTATGAGTATTGGCCCCAGTCTCTAGCGATAAACCAGTTAGGTGTCCAGCTCACAAACTCCTGCGGCTGGAAGTTTTGATCTGTTACTACTAGAGATTTTATGGCTTCAGGTTGCAAACTGAGAACATGATTTTTCTTGTCACTTTCGTAATCCCAAAAATGAAACCTATCACTTTTATCATGTGCTCTACGGCTAGGCCCGAAGTCCATTGGAGCGGTTAATCTCGTGATTATCGCATTATCTTCTTTTGAGTAAAAAGTTAATTGGATTTTAGAACAACTGTGGATCGCATCAATGAATTTATCGCGCATATACTCTCCTTGATAGTTACTCAAGTAATATCCGATATTGATGGTTTATCATGTGTGATCGGTACAGCATTTGAATAAAAATATTCTGAATAAGAATTAAATTTAATTAATGCTGTTTGTCTGACTCGCAATGTTCGCCCAGCTATGTCAACCACACTTCATGGGGTGGATTTAGTGCAGGTACATAGATGAGCTCCTGCCGCACCTAGCCTGAATGCGTCAGGAGAACGTATGTTCCGGCCCTCGTTGAGCGGCTTAGTAAGCTATCTTTCGATACCAGAAGTGGCTGATTTCCGCCTCCTCCGGGCTGCATTTTCTTACCCCATGCCTGACCGTCTCAGAGGCTCGTCACGCTTTCGAACAGCACCGCACCACCCATCGATACTCCCGTGAACCCGTGCAGCGCAGCGACGCGCTCAGGCCGCGAAATTAAATATCATTAAATAAATACTTTACCGCTGGCGCGCAGTGCTTTCCCCGCCTCGCCTGCCCGCTTCGTGGGTCGGTTTTCATGCAGGTGCATGGACAGGCTCAGGCCGCGCCGGGACAGGGCTGCGAAGGGAGTGACGGGACGGGAAAGCGCATGCAAAACCATGCACCCTGTGGATGCATGGCTTAATTCGGGAAAAATAGCGGTATTTTCGGGGATTTTTTGCGGGGGTTATTTACTGGCCAGCTCCGTGCGCCGGCGGGCATAAATCAGGCTCTGTGCGGGGGTGTATTTTTCCTGATTATCCACCCGCGAAGCCGCGTCAGGCCTGAATCCGATGGCCGTTAAAATATCGCTGTCTTCTGCCGAATAATTAATTTCTTCACCGGTACTCAGCCACACGGACAGCGCTTCGCGCAGGTAATGCGCCGAACGGTCGAGCGCATGGCCGGTCAGGAGTGCGGGCTGCTGGCTGAGTCCCATCAGCTCCGGGGCAAGCGTGGCGGCCAGCTCTGTCCCGTGTGCCTGCATAAAGTCATTCAGCCGGTTGCGGATACTGATGCGCTGTACCGCTTCATGGGCGCGGATATAGCGCCCGGCGGCCTGATTTATCTCCCATTTTTTGACATCGATAATGTCGCGCAGTGTCTGCATTCTGCCCGGTATACGGTCATCCCCGGCCAGCACCTGTTCCTGATATTCCTGCTCTGCGGCCGCCAGTTCGGCTTTACGGTTCAGCCAGGCGGTTTCGTTCTTCTGACAGGCTTCAAAGGCCTGCTGTAGCGTAAGGGTGGTCATGGTCAGTTCTCCCCTGATTAATGACGGTATGGCGAGCTGTAGCAGCCCTGCACTTTACGGGGTGCCGGGGGGGTGACCGGCTCCGCGACAGGCGGCGCTTTCTCCGCCGGAGGACGTATAACCTCGTCGATGGCTTCAGTAGTGCGGAACGTCGCCGAGCACTCAATATTGGTGCACTGGTGATAGCGCTGTTTGACGTTCTCCGACAGATAGCGGGAGGTGCGGGCATGCGCCGACTTTTTGCAGAACGGACAGTGCATCATGGCAGCAGCCCCCGCGCTTTCAGGTCAGCCTCGCGCTGACGGATTTTCTCCTGCCAGACTTTACGCTCGCCGGGCGTGCTGGCGGCATCGTGGTCCATATGCGGAAGCGCGACGGCCGGGAAGCCGGTCAGGGAGAGCACCGGCTCATCGGCTGGCGTGACGGAGAAGGCGCTCACTTTCCCGGTCAGGAAGGTCACCACCTGATGCATGACCTCTTTCTCCGGCTCGATATACCCCTGATGGCCGGTGGTGTTGGCGAGCGGGTTTGCCATCACCTCTGCTTTCAGCACCATCGCCCGGACCAGTGGCCCGAGGGTGTCATTCAGCGCGCGGTTAAGCTCTTCCTCAGCGTATTTACTCAGCACAGCATGATGCGCCTGGCGGAATGCCCGCGCGGTGCTGTTGCAGGTGGCTTTCAGCTGGTCACGTTCAAAGGCCAGCACTTCGGTCAGGTTGTGGCATTCCTGCGCCAGCTCCCGGCGGGCCACGCGTTCGATATGGCCGCTTTTCAGCTCATCGGTCAGCATGGCCCCCCCGGCACGGAAAGCGGCGCGCCATGTGCGGGTGTCGCTGCCGTTGTCCTGCTCCAGCTCCGCTTTCTGCTCCTCCGCGCGGGTGATGGCCGTCAGGGTGTCCTCCATCCGGCGGGCCTGTTCAAGATGGGCCGCTCTGGCTGCGGCCAGTCGCTCCAGCGCCGGTTTCAGGTAATCAGGGATAAAGGTGGTGTCGGTCATGGCAGGTTTCCTCGTGGTTTCAACATGAGGTGATTCTGCCGGGGCACACACAACAACACGACCTGTTGCGGTTGTGGCAGTGCTGGCACAAACAGGACGTCAAAACACGGCTTGCCAGAGAAAGGTCTCAGGAAAAACGTACTCACCGTTTGTTTTTTTACTATTAACTATTCACCACTGTTCACCATAAGAAAAAATATAAGTAATACAGTAATATAAAGGGTGAACAGTTGAGGGGTTGACTGTTCACCGTCTGTTCACCACTGTTCACCCTGGCTATTTATTAACCGCTGACCGTTTTTGAGATACTTAGAATTATTTGGGATAAATAATTAATTTAAAATTCCATTTAGTAATTAATCGCTTTGCCAACAATGGCCAATAACGGTCAATAATGGCCAATATAGGCCAGCACCTTTTTTTGATTAAAAATTAGCCTGTTGTGTGGTGAGACACCACAAAATGACTTGTTGCCCTCAGAGAAAATATTCACAAAATAGAGAGCTACCCGAAGCCGGACGGACACGACCGGCACTGTATGGACTTTATGAGGTAGCCCGATGCACACCGCTTTTTCATCCCCGTCTTCTGCCCCTGCCGCGCCGCTGATGCCGGTTTCTGATACCGTTCACGAGCGCTTTATTCGTCTGCCCGAAGTGATGCATTTGTGCGGGCTGTCCCGCTCCACGATTTACGACCTCATCAGTCGGGAGGCTTTCCCGAAACAAATCTCCCTCGGCGGGAAAAACGTGGCGTGGGCGCAGTCGGAAATCACCGGGTGGATGGCCGACCGTATCGCTGAACGCAACCGGGGCTATGACGCATGATGATGCCCGTTCCGCAAAAAGCCCCTTTTTCTGGCTTGCTTCCCTTCGCCGTTTCCAGGTATAGTTTTATCGCTGTCGCAAAATCGGCAGCCGGGCGTGAGAACCCGAGCAATCCATCGGCGATACCAGACGCGCCACGCGTCTTTTTTTGTGTCGCAATCAACGCCACAGAGCACCAGATAATGGTGTGGTGTGCGAACATTCGTGCAGGTGTGACTCTCTGTCTCCTGCCCGTATTCGTACATTATGCCGTCATGTCAATGGTAGCTCAGGCGGGGCAGCCCTCGGGCTGGCCGGTACTCGATGGAGCCGGTATTCTCACCCCCGTCTGGGCTATCGCCATCGAGCGTGAGAACTCCGGCGATAGCAATAATCAGCTATCCATCGGAGGTTGCCTTATGGCTACGATCCTCACCCCGTCACACCCGCAGTTTGTCTTTGTGTTTGCCGCCGTTCGTCGCGCAGACCGTAAACCCTGTATCTGTATGCTCCGCGCTGTCGCCGGGGATGAGCACGCCGCACGCCTTTCCCTCGTTCGCGATTACGTCCTCTCGTTTGCCGGTCGTCTGCCGGTGGCGGAGGTGCGCGCATGAAACAGCCCGCCATCACCGTCAAAGACCTCGAATGCCTGGAGCACCTGCGTAACGTCGGCCAGTTCGTCGGCGAGCTGATGCAGGTGCAGGACTGTACTTCCCTGCGTCGTGACCCGACCCAGCAGTTACAGCTCACCTCCGTGATTTACCTCATGACCGCCCAGCTCGACGGCGTGGTCGAACGCTGTAATCACCGCTGGTTCACCGGGGAGGGCAACGTATGAAAACGCCATTACCGCCCGTATTGCGCGCTGCCCTGTATCGCCGCGCTGTCGCCTGTGCCTGGCTGACCCTGTGCGAACGTCAGCACCGCTATCCCCACCTCACCCTCGACGCGCTGGAAAGTGCCATCGCCGCCGAGCTGGAGGGCTTCTATCTGCGTCAGCACGGCGAGGAAAAAGGCCGTCTGATTGCCTGTGCATTACTGGAAGATTTGATGGAGGCCGGGCCGCTGAAAGCCGCCCCGTCGCTGTCCTTCCTCGGGCTCGCCGTGATGGATGAGCTCTGCGCCCGCCATATCACATCGCCTGTACTGCACTGAGGGAGACAATCACCATGAAAATGAACGTAACGGACACCGTAAAACAGGCGTGCGGCCACTGGCCGCGCATTCTCCCGGCGCTGGGAATGAAAGTGATAAAAAACCGCCATCAGGCCTGCCCGGTGTGTGGCGGCGCGGACCGGTTCCGCTTTGACGATAAAGAAGGGCGTGGCACATGGTTCTGTAACCAGTGCGGCGCCGGTGACGGCCTGAAACTGGTTGAGAAGGTGTTCGGCATGTCGGCATCCGAGGCCGCCGGGAAGGTGAACGCCGTCACCGGCAATATGCCGCCGGTGGCCCCGGAGGTGGTGGCAGCCGCAGAGGCCGGAACAGAGGCCGACCGTAAAGCGGCCACTGCGCTGGCCGTCAGGCTGATGGAGAAAACCCGCCCGGCCACCGGCAACGCCTACCTGACCCGCAAGGGCCTTCCCGCCCGGGAGTGTCTGACGCTGACCACGCCGCACAAAACCGGCGGCGTGGCCTACCGCGCCGGTGATGTGGTGGTGCCGCTGTATGACGAGTCCGGCGCGCTGGTTAACCTCCAGTTTATTAATGCTGAGGGGCTCAAGCGCACCCTGAAAGGCGGGCAGGTGAAAGGAGCATGTCATCTCATCGACGGGCAGAAACAGGCCGGGAAACGCCTGTGGATAGCGGAGGGTTATGCAACGGCCCTAACTGTGCATCACCTGACCGGAGAAACCGTCATGGTGGCGCTGTCGTCCGTGAACCTCCTTTCTCTGGCGAGCCTGGCCCGTCAGAAACACCCGGCCTGTCAGATTGTCCTCGCCGCCGACCGTGACCTTAACGGCGACGGCCAGAGTAAAGCCGCTGTGGCCGCAGACGCCTGTGAGGGCGTTGTTGCCCTGCCGCCGGTGTTCGGCGACTGGAATGATGCGTTTATGCAGCACGGCGAGGAGGTCACGCGGAAAGCGATTTATGACGCCATCCGGCCACCGGCGCAAAGTCCGTTTGATACCATGAGCGAGGCGGAATTTACCGCCATGAGCGCCAGCGACAAGGCCTGGCGGGTACATGAGCATTACGGCGAAGCGCTGGCGGTGGATGCGAACGGCCAGCTCCTGTCCCGTTATGAAGCAGGGATATGGAAAGTCATTCAGCCGTCCAATTTCGAACGCGACGTAGCAGGGCTTTTCCAGCGCCTGCGCGCCCCGTTCTCGTCGGGGAGAATCACCTCAGTGGTGGAGACGCTGAAGCTGATTATTCCTCAGCAGGCCGCACCGGCACGCCGTCTGATTGGTTTTCGCAACGGGGTACTCGATACCCAGAGCGGCCTGTTCAGCCCGCACAGCAAATCGCACTGGCTTCGCACGCTGTGCGACGTGGATTTTACTCCGCCGGTAGAAGGGGAAACGCTGGAAACCCATGCGCCTAACTTCTGGCGCTGGCTCGATCGGGCGGCCAGTGGCAACCCGACAAAACGCGACGTGATTCTGGCCGCGCTGTTTATGGTGCTGGCGAACCGCTACGACTGGCAGCTCTTTCTCGAAGTGACCGGCCCCGGTGGCAGCGGGAAAAGTATTCTGGCCGAAATCGCCACGATGCTGGCCGGAGAGGATAACGCCACATCGGCGAATATCGACACGCTGGAAGACCCGCGTAAGCGTGCCTCCCTGATTGGCTTCTCGCTGATACGTCTGCCTGACCAGGAGAAATGGAGTGGTGACGGTGCGGGGCTCAAGGCCATCACCGGCGGCGATGCGGTGTCGGTCGACCCGAAATACCAGAACCCGTACTCAACGCATATCCCGGCGGTGATTCTGGCCGTGAACAATAACCCGATGCGCTTCACCGACCGCAGCGGCGGCGTGTCACGTCGCCGGGTGATTATCCACTTCCCGGAGCAGATAGCCCCGGAGGAGCGCGACCCGCAGCTCAGGGATAAAATCGCCCGCGAGCTGGCCGTCATCGTGCGCCAGTTAATGCAGCAGTTCAGTGACCCGATGAGTGCCCGTTCGCTGCTCCAGTCGCAGCAGAACTCCGATGAGGCGCTCAGTATTAAACGCGACGCTGACCCGACCTTTGATTTTTGCGGCTATCTGGAAATGTTACCGCAGACCAACGGGATGTTTATGGGGAATGCCAGTATCATCCCGCGTAATTACCGTAAATATCTCTATCACGCTTATCTGGCCTATATGGAGGCCAACGGCTACAGGAACGTGCTCAGCCTGAAAATGTTCGGGCTGGGACTGCCCATGATGCTGAAAGAGTACGGGATGAATTATGAGAAGCGGCACACAAAGCAGGGGATACAAACCAACCTGTCGCTGAAAGAAGAAAGCTACGGCGACTGGCTGCCGAAGTGCGACGAACCCACCGCGACTTAACCTGTCTCAGACCGGCAACAGCCGGTCTTTTTGTATCTGCCCCTCCCTCAAGGGTGAACAATCCACTGTTCACCCTTCACCGTATGTTCACCCTGTATCACTATGAAAGTATTAATAAAAAACCAAAGGTGAACAGTGTGAACAGTTAAACCCAAAAAAACTTTTTACCCCCCCCCCTCATCACCATCGTATTGCGGTGATGTTCGCCGGAAACAGGCCAGAGATGCGCTGAGGTGAAGAGTTGACTGTTCACTCTTCACCAACTGATCACCATCTATCATTATGATATTAAAAAGAAAAATAAGGAGGTGAACAGTGTGAACAGTTAAATGCAAAAAAACTTTTTTATGGTATTTGAGTTCCGGTTAGGATCCGGGTTTCGGATCCTAACCGAATGGGGCATTAGTCTTTAATTAGATAGTAATATCAAACAGCTAAGTTTGATATGGTCGCAAAAATGGTTGGGGGCACAAAAGGGGGCATATAATTTATGATTTATATATTATCTGTTTAATTTCATTAAGTTACGACATGATTTGAGTCCGGCCTTCGCACTTCTTTCATTTTTTGATTAAAAAACAATTTAACTGAAATATCTCATCTTTATTATATGCCCAATCTTCCCTGATTCTTTCTTGCACAAAAGTCGATGTGATGGCTAGTGGCGTTGGTATGTGACTTCCCGTTGTGAGTCGTAACCAGGCTCAAACTCTGTCTGAATATCAGCCACGCTCCCGAAGGATATCTGTATATCCTGCTAAATTTCACCGTTTGCCATAATCCATACGCCACCGCCAGGCTCATACCCCAACATAAAATAAGATTATTTTAAATAAAATCATGTTTTTAACATGGATTGCCTACTAAGCAACCTGATACCTTAATCCACATATCACAAAAGGATATTGGGTGGTTTATGGCCTTACATGGAAAGTTTGTAATCAACGATGCGCATTACTCTCCGTTATTGTTTCCTGGGGTAGGAACATTTTTAGCGTTCTCTGGTGATGGTATTTATCGCAATCGGGGAGCTTGTGGCATGAAGCCAACAGTAGGCCCGGTTCCGGCGGGTAAATACTGGATTGTTGATCGTCCTGAAGGTGGACTCCGATTGCAAGTTAATGCAGGTGTTCGGGATCTTTACAATCATGTAGTGAATGGTGCGACGTTCAGGCATAACGAATGGTTTGCTCTGTGGCGGGATGATTGGGGAATCGACGATTACACATGGATTGAGGGGGTTAAACGCGGTAACTTCCGTTTGCATCCCGGCGCGCTATCAGAAGGCAGTATCACTCTGCCACATGATTCAGATTTTGCCATATTGCGCAATGCATTACTGAGAACACAGCGGGTAGGCGTTCCTTGTATGAGTAAACTCAAGGCATACGGCACAATTGAGGTGATCGCCAATGGCAAAACATGCCCTTAGCTTGTTCCTTAAAATAGTGCTGTTTTCAGTGGTCATGCTGCTTGTTGCTAAGGTGATTCCTTACGACGGTTTAGTCAATTCCATCATCGGTCTTTTCGATTTCCACAGCGCCAGTCGTTTTACTCGTTTCATACTGGGTGAACCCGATCAAGAAGTGTGGGAATCGTTATATTTTTACTTCGCTATTCTGCTCACTATCCTGATCAGTGTTCCTGTCATGAGCGCGATGATCACCGCTTACAACGGCATGACGCGCAAAGTTAATCCAGCGAACCTCTTTGATGACTGGATTTTATCCACCCTGCGACGTCTGGCTAAGGTATTCGCGTTCACGTTCCTGTTCTGGGCACTGTTCCGCTTCCTGCCTTACTCGTCTGTTTTTACTGACGGAGAAACATATCCGGCTTTCATTATTGCGGCTGCCGTGGCTTGCAATCTGCTGATAACGATGGTTTGTTATTGGCATGTGATGAATGAAATTACCAAAATTTATTCTTTATTTAATACTATATGACGGTGTTAGCTGCATTATTTTTAATGCAAATATTATGGGTGTTCTGTCATAAAAATCATACTATTACTATATTTCGGCTGAAAAATAATCGCTATAATTGTCATTTCTACATTAATCATAATGTATTGTGATATGGATTTAGTAGAAGAGCTCAATGGAACATACTTTTATAAGGCTGTCTGTAATATTTCGGCATGGGAGCTATTTTTCTGGGTTTTCCTCGACAAAATTGATGAATAATTTGGCGGGATTACCGATCTCTTAGGGATGGCTTGTATCGTTCTTGGGTTGCCGGTATTGAAAACCAGAGGTAAACCTTACGGAGCGACACCTGGTACATCCGTCGCCTCTAAATATTCTCGGGAATTCCTTAACGTGCATCTATCCGTAAGGCTCCCCACTCTGACAAATGCCAGCATCCGAACGCTAAAACCGATGATGACAAACAATTTAGGCGCATTCGTTGGGCGCACGATTCCTGTTATCGGTTGGGTATTATTGGCAAGCGATGTCGCTCAGATTACTTATAAAACGGTGAATACCTACAACACCATAGCCAGAAAAGAGGATCGTGTATGGTGACGGATAGCGAAATATTAGAGTTTTTCAGGGGAGAGTTATCTCTTGCAGTGACGTTTACTTTTAAGCCTATCCCGATTGAGTTTGATACGCCATTGCAAGGCTATGCCGGATGGGATGAATTACCTTATGCCATTGATGATTTCGGGAAGAAATTTAATGTCGATGTATCAGCGATCAATTTTGATGCCTACTACCCGTGGGAAAGAGAGTCTGTCTATCGCAAATGGTTTAACAAAGAGCCGATCAAGCAAGTATCAAAGCCGCTAACTGTACGAATGTTCGCAGAGTCAGCTAAAGCTGGTCTCTGGTTATATGACTAATTAAAAGGAGTTTAAGAATGGCTGTTCCCGTTCACCTGTTTTTGAAAGATGATGGCGGCGCGATGATCCGCGGCGGTTCCGATGTTCAGGACCGTGAGGGGAGTGTAGAACTTCGCGGCCTGACGCATAATCTCAGCATTCCTACCGATGGCGCTACAGGGAAATTAACCGGCACACGTAAACATGCGCCGTTTCTGTTCGATAAAGAGATTGATTCCTCGAGCCCATACCTTTACAAAGCCGTTGCCACTGGTCAGACGCTGCAAGGTGCTGAATTCAAGTTCTACCATATTAATAACGCTGGCCAGGAAGTGGAATACTTCAATATTCTGCTGGAAGGGGTGAAGGTTGTTTCTGTGACGCCAATTGTCCACGATACGCGAACGATAACCAGTACGGGCCATCTGGAAAGTGTGCAGCTACGCTATGAAAAAATCACCTGGCGTATTGTAGATGGAAATATCCAATATACAGATGCCTGGAACGAGCGTGCTACGGCATAAATGATGGTCCCTCGTTATACTGAACTCTATTCACTATCAGGTTCCTCTGTCGACGACCAAAGAGGATAATCGGGTGGCTCTTAAAACTGATCTGATTCAGGTTACCCTAATAAACATACGATGTTGCACAGGAAAAACCGTTATTTACCCCCGCTTGCACCTGAAAAAGAACCGCTCCTGACGCATCAGGAGCGATATTTATTAGCTTCGTACACGTTTCCCCGCAATCACCCCAATAAACTCTCTTACCTGTTTCTGCTTCCTCGCCGACAGCTTCTCAACCCGACGCATCGCTTCTTCCAGCTCCGGTTCCGGCTCTACTGCCGTCAGCACGATACAGCCTGACATTACCCGTACTTCCACCTTTGTACCCGTCGCAAACCCCGCGGCTTCCAGCCACTGACCCTTCATCGTTAACGCCGGAATACGACTATAATCCGGAAAACGGCTCACATAGCTCACGGTTAACTGACGCTTATTTTTCGGCGACACTTCTGCAACACATGAATCTGCAATACAATCGACTTCAGTCATAATTGCTATTCCCTGTAAATAGTGATTGTGATGAGCGATGTGGGTGTGTTGGCGCACATCCGCATCGCGCTAAATAACACCTGTAAATCTAACCAGTGAAAAAGACAAAGTCCAGCGGATAATAAAACGTAATAGACGCATTCTGGCTGGCTTTAAGAACCTAAGGATAATATTTGGTGTAGATATTTATGCTGCGAAAGCAAAGCACCTGGATAGGCTTATTTTTGTGTGGCAATTAAAGGAATTAACACCAGGAATGACAATGTCATGAATAACGTGAAGACTGAAAAACAGCAACAGAAACCTACGTTATCGTTAAGATAACGTAGGCTCATTATGATTTAATTAAACCGTGATTCGCTCGCCTGCCAGCTATACGTACCATCGGCCATTAACGCATCGCCCAGCTCCTGATAATGGAAATCATAAAACTCCGCGCTGGCGTCATAACCCGAGTAGTCTACAGCCGCAAGGCCCACGAACGCCCCGGTAAAGAACCCGCCATAGCTTTGCAACACGTAATCGTCGGAAAGGATAGCGGCATCTAATTTAACGGGGATTTCAGTGAAGTTGACCCCATCAAAACTGTATTCATAGCTATACGTTTGTTTGCGAACTTTGGTGCGGAACCAGACGAACTCGGTCCCTTCGGGGATCTTGATGGCATCATCTTTCAAACAGGATGTGTATTTCCCGCGGTTATTTTCACCGATCTCAATGACTGAGCCATTAATCTCATTCCAGGTGATGAACACAAAGCTCCAGTGGCGATCGTTGTAGTAATTCGTTAATCCTGCCATCTGTTGATAATTGACCGGATTAAATTTCACTTTAACCTGGGCATCAAAATAGAAGGCCTGCCAGCGTCGGGCAATCAGCGACAGGTTATGCGTATTCGCTAATGAACCTTGCCCGATTAACGTCAGCTTGCCATCGCCGGTGGTCCCCATTTTTTCTGTGAACGGAACGCGCAGCGTATTCCAGTTAGGATCGAGCGTTGCTGTTTTAAACGCATCGTACTGACTATGGTCTTTGGCACTTTCGGTGTAAATGGCATCGGTGGGTCCTTCGACAAAGGTTTTCCCGCCGTGGCCCCCTTCGATACGCGGCCAGCCGTCGGCATCCCAATACACTTTCTGGATCGCGGTTTCTCTGCCCAGAGTTGACCAGCCACGTGGATCATAGGCCGACTCACCTGGACGATTCCACGGACGGGCGCAGAGCGAGGCATAATACCATTCACCTTTGGGGGTGGAGACCAAAGCGCCATGCCCCTGCTTCTGGATGTAGCTGTCCGGGGTATCGACGTTCGTTAAGAACACTTCCCCTGGCTCGGTTTCAAAGCTGTTGGCCTCTAAGGTTCTGGAGCGTGCAACAACCTCCTGGTGGGTAAAGACGGTCCCCCCCTGCGCGGCGAAAAGATAATAATAGCCGTTCAGTTTGTAGAGGTGTGGCCCCTCGACGAGTGCAACGGCGGTGCCCCGATAAATAGTCCGCGCGGTTGCCGGTTTTAATTTCAGTGTCTTCGTATCAAGCTCAGTTAACGTGATGCCATCGAAGGGGTGATGGTACTCTCGATGGTCCCAGGTTTGCTGCACGATATATTTACGCCCGTCATCGTCATGGAAAAGCGAGGCATCAAAACCGACGCCATTCAGTTTGATGGGATCTGTCCACGGACCCCGGATATCGGTCGCGGTGGTCAGATAGTTGGTCATGTCTTTGAAGGCGCCTTCGGTGATTTTCACATCGGTATACACTAACCAGAATTTGCCATCGGCATACGAGAGCGCCGGCGCCCAAATCCCACCTGATGAAGGGTTGCCTTTCATATCTAAAAGGGCGGTGGTAGACAAGGGACTGGGAAGCAGATTCCAGTGTTGCAGGTCCTTTGACTCATGTAAACGAACGCCAGGGAACCACTCAAATGTCGAGTTGGCGATATAGTAGGTGTCCCCTACACGGATAATACTGGGGTCCGCATTAAATCCGGGTAATACAGGGTTTTGAATAAGTGACATATCATTCTACCTTTTTAAAATATCCAAATTTATATTTCTGAATTCTTATTAATTTTTTAACTATACCCGGATCTCATCCAGCTGACGGTTGATCTCGGTGACATTTTTATCTGAGATAGGATAGAGCTGAATAATAATCATCGAAATAGCGGCTAACACGATGGGCATCCACACCGCGGTCATAATGATTCCGTCGATAGCATTGGCACTTTGTTGCGCGCCGGTTTCGCTAAAGCCATAGGCGGCCAGTAACCAAAGTGGAATCGCGCCGCCAATCGTGAAACCAATCTTGAAGAACAGTCCCATAATCGCGTTAATGATGGCGGCATTGCGTTTGCCTGATTTTAATTCGCCATAGGCAATCACTTCCGGAACAAGCGCCCACATGAAGCCGGTCGCCGAGGTTAAGCCCCATTGTTTAATGAAGGTTGCGACGTAAGCAAGCCACAGGGCATCGTGCATGCCTTCGCGTGACCACACGTAGGTCAGTAATTCACCCACAATAAACATGCCAAGGAAAAGATGGAAGAAGCCTTTTTTACCGAAGATTTTCTTCAGTCTGGACCAGAAGATAGGGAAGATGATACCGGGAATTGAGGCGACAAGACCAATCGCTCCCATCCATTCAGAATGACCGACAACAAACTGATTGAAAAAGCCATTGACCGTGTTCATGAAGAACATGAAGGTAAAGGCTAACATGAAAAAGAATCCGAGAATGACCAGCGGCCGGTTATTTTTAAGTTCAAGGAATAAATCTGTCGCTTTTACGTTAGCCGTCTGTTCTGCCGTCGCGACCACACGTTCTTTGGTGAATTTATAGCAGAAGAAAAGTGCCGCTGCGCCAATTAACATATAGATTGAGTAAACGCCAAACCACGCATAGTTAGCTGACGGGTCGGTATAGTTACCCATATTCAGCTGAAGGCCAAAAAAACCCGTATCCTTGAGGCTGCGATCTTTTGGTGAGGCCATCTGTACGAACATCGGGAACAAGGTATAAACAAGCAGGTTGGCGCTGTTTGCCAGCATCATGCGGGTACTGGTCAGTTTATCAATTGATTCAGGGTCTCTCGTCAATGATGCATTAAGCGAACCATAAGGAATATTCACCAATGAATAAACTAAATCCAGTGCCAGATAAATGATAAACGCAAAAGGAACCGAACCTCTTATTCCGGGAATAGGTGCAAAAAGCAACGCGGAAAGAATCACGAGGGGAATACCGGCTCTTAAAAGCCAGGGGCGATATTTCCCGGCGCTTGAACTTCTTTTGTCAACATAGGTGCCGACCATCGGATCCCAGAAAACATTAACGATGCGCACAAACAGAAATATAAACCCCGCCGTGGCGGTGCTGATGGTATTTACCGTCAACATGTGAAGAGCAAGAAAACCGCCTATCGTCCCAAAAACAAGGTTTTGCGCAAAATCACCCATCCCATAACCAATGCGTTCCCCACGAGTTAATTTGTGATATTCATCATGCCGACTTTGCATTATGTTCTTGCTCATTCTAATCAAGTCTCCGGTCTCTTTTGTGAATGTGAAACACTTTCTGACACAGATGGCCTCAGGGAATCCATTACGATTTTACATTAATTAATTATGTTTTTTTACTTCTGTGATCATCGAAACTCAGGCTCTCTCCAGAGCGCGTACCCAGCGTGCTGACGAGTCGCTGACAAGCAATATCTGCGGCAGGAAAATGTCCCCGAAAACACCTGGTTTTTTATTTTAGTGATTGCCATCCGAATCCCTCACGAAGGAAAGGGGGGGTATGGATATCAGTGTATTTAATATGTCGCGTTATTATTTGCGAGATGGTTCACATTTGCGCATTTTCTTAAATGCCGAATGAAATAACGTAATTGAGCCGCCTGCCAGGAAAATACAGGATAGGTCAAAATTATTTATTTTTCGCTTCCTGAATGACGGAGTTCATTATGCCAGTTTATTTCGACCAACTTGACCGCGTCCATTTTGCCGGTCCCAAAACAACAAATCCGCTGGCTTTTCGCCACTACAACCCGGATGAAATCGTGCTGGGAAAAAGAATGGCAGAACACCTGCGCTTTGCCGCCTGCTACTGGCACAACTTCTGCTGGAATGGCGCCGATATGTTTGGCAGCGGTTCTTTTGAACGGCCCTGGCAACAGGCTGGCGATGCGCTTAGCCAGGCAAAATATAAAGCTGACGTCGCTTTTGAATTCTTCCATAAGCTCAATGTGCCGTATTACTGCTTCCACGATGTGGACGTCTCGCCAGAAGGCGCATCGTTGAAAGAGTATCTGAATAACTTCGCCAGAATGACCGAAGTGCTGGCGCAAAAACAGCAGGAAAGCGGGGTGAAATTGCTGTGGGGGACTGCTAACTGTTTTACCAACCCGCGCTACGCCGCCGGGGCGGCAACCAACCCCGATCCGGACGTCTTTGCCTGGGCGGCAGCCCAGGTCGTTGCCGCCATGAATGCCACCCACCAGTTGGGCGGCGAAAACTATGTGCTATGGGGCGGTCGCGAAGGTTACGAATCTCTGCTGAATACGGATTTGCGCCAGGAGCGTGAGCAAATTGGCCGCTTCCTGCAGATGGTGGTTGAGCACAAATACAAAACGGGTTTCCGTGGCACCCTGCTTATCGAACCTAAACCGCAGGAACCCACTAAGCATCAATATGATTACGATGTCGCGACGGTCTATGGCTTCCTCAAGCAATTTGGCCTGGAAAAAGAGATCAAGGTGAACATTGAGGCTAACCACGCCACGCTTGCCGGGCACTCTTTCCACCATGAAATCGCCAGCGCCATTGCTCTGGATATTTTCGGCTCCGTTGACGCCAACCGCGGTGACGCCCAGCTTGGCTGGGATACGGATCAGTTCCCGAACAGCGTAGAAGAAAACACGCTGGTCATGTACGAGATCCTTAAAGCCGGCGGCTTTACCACCGGTGGCCTGAACTTTGATGCCAAAGTCCGTCGTCAAAGCACCGACAAATATGACCTGTTCCATGGTCACATTGGCGCCATGGATGTGATGGCGCTGGCACTCAAAAAGGCCGCTCGCATGATTGAAGACGGTCAGCTGGAGCAACGCGTTGCAAAACGCTATGCCGGCTGGAGTCGTGAAGTGGGTCAGCAAATTCTGCAGGGGCAAATGTCGCTGGCGCAAACCGCCCGGTATGCCGAACAGCATAACCTTAATCCTCAGCATCAAAGCGGACATCAGGAATTACTCGAAAACCTGGTCAATGCCTATCTCTTCGAATGAATCCTGCTTGCATGCCCCCGCGGGGGCATTGATTACCGGTGTCATTCATCGTGACTGAAATTTATTTTGGCGCATTCGCGGTGAACCCGATGCGGTACTGATATATAGACGACTCCTGCGGACTGATAAATACGCTTTCAGCAACCCCGAAGAGCAGAAGAGACAGGGAATCAGCGGGCCACAGAAATGATGAGCAATTAAGTTAAAGAGAACCATCGATGAAAAGGGCCTTTGGCGAAAACATCTGCCGGGGCAACACCTGTTGTGCACGACAAACCGAGAAGGAGGGCCAAAGACCGCTGTCATCGCAATCATCAATAATGCTGGTCGATGAATGATTCGAAGACATTATTCATCTGCACCGGCGCACATCAGCAAATATCACTCATGGAGACATTATCACCAGAATAGCGTAAAGCCTCTGCGACCGTAAAAATAACAATGATATTGTTCTTATGATAGCGACATATTCTGTCACTCAGAATGGGATTGTTATTATCTGAATACAATTAAACTATATTGAGATAGACATGAACATGATAAAAAAACTTCCATTAACTATGGCGGTTATCGCCGCGCTTTGCCCTTTTTCCTCTGTTATGGCCCAAGAATTTACTCAGGAACAAATTGACGCCATTGTGGCGAAAGCCGTCGATAAGGCGCTGGCGGACCGCCAGGCGAAAATGGACGCCGCCGCTGCAAAGAAGGTGGATCTGGAGACCAACCCACAAACTGCCGCACAGTCGCCGGATATGGCGATTCCATTCGGTCTGAAGTTTAGCGGCTACGCCCGCTACGGCGCCCATTTCCAGACCGGCGATCAGAAATATATCGGTGTGGATGGGTCCTATAACGGTGCCTCGGCGATTGGTCGCCTGGGCAACGAAGGTAACGGCGGCGAATTCCAGATTACCAAAGCCTTTAAGAGCAGCCAGGGGGCAATCTGGGATATCAACGTGATGTTTGACCACTGGAGCGACGAAGTTAACCTGAAAAAAGCCTACGTTGGCGTCACCAACGTGCTGGCATCCAACCCCGGCGCCTACCTCTGGGCAGGACGTGACTTCCACCAGCGTCCACAGCAGGGCATCAACGACTACTTCTGGATGAACCACGATGGCCAGGGCGCCGGGGTGAAAAACTTCGATATCGGCGGCGTGCAGTTCGATGTCGCGGCGGTTTCGCAGGTAGAGTCCTGTAGTCCGGAAGTCATGGCCGACGAGTCTAACCCATCGCGCATCACCTGTACCGGCGGCTCCGGTACCGGCGACGACGGTCACTATGCACTGACCACCAAAACCCACAACATTAAGGCCGGGCCCATCGATGTCGAGGTCTATGCCAACTACGGCTTTGACTCCAAAGCGGTGGACAACGACGCGCAGATTGATGCCTGGCAGGGCGGACTGCTGTTGAGCCACACCAACAGCGACGACAGCGGCGTAAACAAAGTTATCCTGCGCTATTCCGATAACGCCGATAACAGCGTTTACAACAAAACGGACGGGTTGACCACCGTCTACGCCAGCTTCGAGGGCAACTATAAGTTCACCCGGCAGGCGCAGGTCGAATACCTGTTGGCCTTCCATGACTATGACAACAGTAAGGACAACACTGACAACCGCAAGAACTACGGCGCCATCGTTCGTCCGATGTACTTCTGGAACGATGTGCACTCCACCTGGCTGGAAGCGGGCTACCAGCGCGTTGACTACGATCGGGGCGGGGATAACCACGGCTGGAAGCTGACGTTGTCGCAGAACATCGCGATTGGTATGGGGCCGGAGTTCCGTCCGATGCTGCGCTTCTACGTGACCGGCGGTCAGGTCGACAACCAACGCACGGCGAAAGTGAACGGCACCAGCGACGAACAGCTGGATTCCCTGAACGTGGGCGGCATGTTTGAGGCGTGGTTCTGATGTCACGGTAAGACGATATCCCTCTCGTGACCATGTTATCCACCAGAACTCTTAGCTTGTGATGAACAGCATCCCTGTCGGTTGGCCATCAGGCTGAGAGGATCTGGTGTGATAATGTGTCGAACATGTCCGAATGGCGGTATAGCCCGTTTCAGCTATACCGCCAGCTTTACTTCAGCGGGCGATTAATGCAAACACGCCCCAGCCAAAGTATTCCCGGGTCCAGGTGACGTGGCGTTTGGGGGCTATCGTCAGTTCGGTTCGAACCTCCGGGGCAAAGTCATCGTCAGGGTTTTCCTCCAGCCAGCGGCGCATAGTGAGCCACTTCGCGGCTTCGTAGCGATCCCAGCCTTCCTGGTCCGCCAGCACCATTTCCACCACGTCATAGCCGAGTTGGTCGAAACAGGCGACAAGGTCGGGAAGGGGAAGGAAATCGGCCACGGAGGAGACCCCGCAGGCCTGGGCTATCTCTTCCGTCGCGGGGATCTGACGCCAGTACGGTTCGCCAATAAGCATGATCCCGCCCGGTTTCAGACTCTGCGCCAGTAGCCCGACTGTCCCGGCAAACCCACCGGCAATCCATGTCGCGCCGACGCAGGCGGCCACATCGTATTTCTCTTCTGCAACATACCCTGCGGCATCGTTATGAATAAAATGAACCTTACTGCTGACGCCGAGCTCTTCCGCGCGCCGCCTGGCCTGCGCGGTGAACAGCGGGCTCATATCGATGCCGGTGCCGGTAATGCCATGATCGCGCGCCCAGGTGCAGAGCATCTCACCCGAGCCGCTGCCGAGATCGAGAATGTGGGTGTCCGGCCTCATGCGTAACACGCGACCCAGGGTGGCGTACTTTTCCGGGGTGAACGGATTATGGATGCGATGTTCACTTTCGCTAATCGTAAAAATACGTGGGATATCCATGAGTTAATACCTTTTATTGACTTGGGCAGGAGAGCGGGAGATGGCCTTGTGGGCCTCCGGCGTGAAATAAGGCTTGTCGCTGGCATCGCTCTCGTCGGTGATATGAAAAGTGAAGTGGTCTGTGGTCATCGCTCTCTCCTTAGCGGTTATCGGTCTGGGCGCGAACGTTGTTCAGCCCGGTGGTATTAATGCGATAGGGTTGACCGTTGACGGATTTGATCAGCTTTTTGGTTTTGAGTTTTTTGAAAACGGCGAGCGTGCAGTCGGCGAGCAGAAGCCCTTCGCGGCTGTAGCATTCCACGGAAGTCACGCGGCCAGATGCATCGCGGACGTGCGCAATACGTCCACCTTTGGCGAGAACGTGTAAGGTACGTTGTTCCTGACGGGATAAATTCATGCTGGAAAACCTGTTTAATCATCATGTGCAAAACGTGCAAACACACAGCGGTGTCCGCATTCGATTTCGGCGCATTGATAATCAGTCCGGCCTGAAAAGGTCGGGGAGCTGATTATCGGATGATGACATTCTCCAGCATCAAAGCCTCGGGTTGAGTAGATAGGTATTTACGGGGTGAATGATAACACCTGTTTTTTATCAGGGAATAGCCCGGGTTAAAAAGTGTGATCCGGATAAACTCGCCTGACGCTCAGCGCTGATACCAGCCGGCTACCACTTCCGCCAGATCGTCTTCGACCGTATAGAAATAACAGGCCGGGATCTTCAGCACTTCTGCCAGCCGACAGGCCAGCGCGAAGTCGGGAGTGTGGATGCCGCGTTCATACTGGTTCATCCGCGCGCTCGCCGTCGCCTCATCAATACCCGCGAGGATACCCAGTTTTTGTTGGGAAAGTCCCGTTCTGAGGCGTGCTTCTTTTAAACGGTGCGGCAGCATGATGATCCTGAAAGACTGGAAACAGAATCACGATTCTGGGAGCTGTTAGTTGAAAATGTACTAAGTATTACTTAGTGTGTTGGTGGTAATATGAACGGCTTCACTAACGCAAAGGAATGAATGAGATGAACAGAACTGATATGCATCCGGCTGATATCATTGCGCAATTAAAAAAGCGTAACCTGTCTCTGGCGGCGGTGTCCCGCCAGGCGGGACTGAGCTCGTCAACGTTAGCCAACACGCTGTCTCGCCCCTGGCCTAAAGGGGAGTTTTTGATCGCGCAGGCGCTGGGTATCGACCCTGCGGAAATATGGCCGAGTCGCTACTTCGATCGGCAGGGCAATCCGATCGACAGGATGAAACGGATTCGTGTAAAGGGTGAATAATCCACGTGGGACGGCAGGAGCGGATGCCCATCCGCAGGGCAGTAGATCCGGCTACCGGCTGGCGTTAATCACCGGCGGTATAGCGTGACCGTGGGGGAAGGGCGCGTCCTGGTTTCCGCAGCCATTTAAACCCGCCTCACGCCCGTCTGTTCAGCAGGTTTTTACCCGTGTTTAGCCAGCCCGGCCTGCCCGCAGAGCCGGTTCATTTTCTCATTTGTTCCTGTTTTCTCTCATGACATTGATGCCTGCGGCACAGGCATGACCCTTGATCGCAAAATACGAAAACGAATCCGTGAAATATCAGGCGTATTGCTATTGTGCGAAGCTGAGATGGCGATTGATGTTACCGGCTACTTTTAACAGACATATGGCCATCCGGGTGTTTAAGCGGTTAAAATAAAAAAACATAAACCTTGCTATAATAATTTCTCTATGTCTTAATGACGTCATCGGTTTGGAACACAGACCTTATGAAAGCAGTTTTAGTAAAGCAGTCCTCAGTTCAAGAGCTATCCACAGATACCCTTCTTCATGAGCCTCCTCCTAAGTGCCAAATAAGTAACTCTAAATACAGGCCATCATCGCCGCTCTTAGTGGCTCATTAATTAAGGAAGTATCTATGTCTAATAAAATGACTGGTTTAGTAAAATGGTTTAACGCAGATAAAGGTTTTGGCTTTATCACTCCGAACGACGGCAGCAAAGATGTATTCGTACATTTCTCTGCAATCCAGAGTGACAACTTCAAGACCCTTGATGAAGGCCAGCAGGTTTCTTTCACCATTGAAAATGGCGCGAAAGGCCCGGCAGCCGGCAACGTCACTCCGCTGTAAGCCGCGCTCATTATCAGCGACGTTTACAATAGCGATGAAGGCGATAGCCTGAGCAGATAAGCTCTGCTGATAATAAATGAACCCGCCCTGTGCGGGTTTTTTGTTGCATGCAGTTTGCCGAATTAACCACCCTTCTTCGCTCAAAACGGGCGGCTCACCCCGTAAAAATAAAATAAGATGCAGATGCAAAATACCTGAAAAAATAAACGGCGCCGCTGCGCCGTGATGATGATATTGGTTAATCGCGCGTTTGTACCCAGAATGCGTGAATCAGGCCGGGGATATAACCCAGCAATGTCAGGACAATATTCAGAATAAATGCCCAGCCAAATCCTTTACCCAGTAATACGCCAAGTGGCGGCAAAATAATCGTTAAAACAATTCTCCAGAATCCCATACCTACTCCCTATAAAATCAACGTAGAAACCGGTGACGTTATCTTTAAGCATAGTAATTTTAACTGAGACTGCCAGTTTGCCTGCCGTGCTGACTTTACGCACAGATCATCGATTATCCGCTTTCTGCCCATTTTCCTGATCAGGTCAACGATCGCCCGGGATACCTTCGCTAGTATCATTTCGGGTGACCAGGAAAACAAATAAGGAGAACTATCGTCATGTTTAATCTGACCCGGGTAATGAAAAAAACGATCTTGACCGGCGCCATGCTGATGGCGTCCACCTCATTGTGGGCGGCTGAGCACTGGATTGATGTCCGCACCCCAGACCAGTTCCAGGATACGCATGTTGAAGGGGCGGTGAATATTCCCCTGAAACAGCTGGATGCGCGCATCGGCGAAGTGGCAAAAGATAAGAATGACACGCTGCACCTGTACTGCAACACGGGGAACCAGTCCGGCAAAGCAGAAAAAATGCTGCAAGGCATGGGCTATAAGAATGCCGTCAACGAAGGCGGGCTGAAGGATGTCGAGAAAACGCAGAAAATGGTGAAGTAATCCGCTTGCTCCAGCGCGAGAAGGTGCCTTAAATCCCTCTTTTTGCCCTGCTCCGGCTTCACCTGCGCGGCTCACGCGTCTGTCGTCGTCGAATGATAAAATCAGGAGCATGTCTGGCGGAGAAGCCGCGGCGATGGATCGGCTGACCTTGATCGGGTCAGCCGGGCAGGGCTACCGCGCGGCAGCAGGCGTGATGCCGCTGCCGGCGGTATCTGTCAGTTCAGTACCGAGGTGGGTTCGCCCGCCTTTACTCGCTCGGGCGGGGTGTCACCCCAGAGCGTGTCGTAGCGATAACCCGTCAGGTCTTCAACCACATGGCGCGCTTCAGGCGTGACGTCCTGTTTAAGACCGTTCGCCTTCAGGCGCTCAATCTCATCGACAAAAATCTTGTGCGTACGTTTGTTCAGATGGAAGGTCAGCGCCTGCCACAGGGCAATCAGCAGCAGCACGGCGGTGCCGGCAAACAACAGTGTCGCGATGGTATTAATCGCTTCCTGAGGCTGAGTCAGGCTCCCTTTCACGAAGCCGCCGCTTTGCAACAGCAGGCCCACGGCAAAGGTGGCGATTGCGACCGTCGTTTTACGCGAGAACGTCATCACCGCGGCAAACAGGCCTTCACGACGCTGGCGGGTAATCATTTCGTCAATATCGGGAATAAACGGGAAGACGTTCCACGGCGTAAATTCCAGCACGCAGCGGCCGACCTGATAGATACCTGCGATGATCACCAGCAGCATGACCTTGTTGTCGGTCGGGAACTGATACACCAGGAAGAAGCCGCCGAGGCACAGCAGCATCAGGCTATAGGCGAAGACATAGAGGCGAGAGGGACCATACTTAATGATCGCCACGCCCGCCGCCAGCGTAACCGGGAGCCCGACGATACTCATCGACAGCAGCGTGCCCGCCAGTGAGGATGAGACGTTCAGGCAGTAGACGCAGAAAAAGACGAACACGGTGTTGTAGACGTCCTTCGCCGTGAAGGAAAAGAGATAAATCGCCAGATGCTTACGGAACGCCCGCACCTTCAGGGTAGAGGCATACTCCTTAAACAGGTTGCCAAAGGCGACAAGCTTCTCGGCCGCCGTGGTCGACTTGCGCTCTTTTTCCATTTCCGCCAGCATTTCCGGCGTCAGCTCGCGTTCCCAGGTCACTTTCCACGAGATAAAGACGCAGACCATAAACATCACGGCAAACACCACGCCGTTAACCAGATAGGCATCCGCATTGTTTTCACCCAGCGCGCCAATCAGCAGACCGGGGATAAAGGTGGCGAGAAAGGTCCCGGATGCCGACAGGAACATACGGCATGTGGACAGTTTGGTCCGGCTATTAAAATCTTTGGTCATCTCGGAGGGCAGCGTTTCCCACGGGATAAGCACCATAGCGGCAATGATCTCAAAGGCCAGATACACCGCGAGATAGAACCAGTAGTTCATGCCGTTTAGCCACAGCAGGGTGTAAACCAGCATGAGCGGCGCGCCGATCAGCAGGAAAAACCGCCGCCGGCCAAATTTCTTACCCAAATAGTTTTTATAAAAATGGTCCGTGAAGCTGCCCATAAACAGGCTGACGATGGCATCCACGATACGCGCGATCGCAACAATCGACGCCGCTTCAATCGGCGACAGGCCGACAAAGGTGGTATAGAAGAAAAGCAGCCATGCGCCAATGACGGTAAATGCGCCGCCACCCATAATATCCGTCAGACCGTAGCCGATACTGACGGGGATGGTCACTTTTCTGTTCTTACGAGTCATGGTTTATCCCTGTATCTGACGGGTCAAAAACGAAAATAACGACGGGCGTTGTCCACGCAAATACCGCGGATCATGGCGTCGAGGATGGCGCGATCTTCCGGCACTTCACCTTTCTCTACCCAACCGCCAACCAGGTCACAAAGGATCCGGCGGAAATAATCATGTCGGGTGTAGGAGACGAAGCTGCGGGAATCGGTCAGCATGCCGATAAAGTTGGCCAACAGCCCCTGATCGGCCAGCGTATTGAGCTGGTTAACCATGCCGCGTCGGGTATCGTTAAACCACCATCCGGAGCCGAACTGCAGCGGTGATTTCATGCCATCCTCGCCGCTCTGGAAGTTGGCGAGGGTCGAGGCGACCACGTCGTTATAGCTGGCATTGAGGTTATAAAGAATGGTTTTCGGTAGACCGCCATTTTCCACCATGGCGTTAAGCAACGCGTTCAGGCTCTGCGCAAGGTGAGTTTGATCGCCAATAGAGTCAAAGCCGCAGTTGATGCCGACCTTGTCGAACATGGTCGCGTTATTGTTGCGAATAGCGCCAAAGTGAATCTGCATTGCCCAGTCGCGCTGCTTGTACATTTTGGCCAGCGCGACAAAAATCATACTTTCCCATGCCTGAAGCGCGTGCTCATCCAGCGTCTCTCCTGCCAGCCGACGCTGAAACAGCGCGGCCTGCCCGACTTCATCAAGCGGGCAAAAACGGATCGCCAGCGGACCGTGGTCCGATACGCGACAGCCCGTGCTGTGGAAAAAATCAATACGCGCTTCGAGAGCGGCCAGGAAACTATCCAGCGAGGTGATCGCCCGCTGGGTTTTCTGCGCCAGTCGGGAGACAAACGTCAGGAAGCGCTCTGGGCAGGTGTCGAACAGCTCATCAGGACGAAATGTGGGCAAAACGCGTGGGGAAAAGTCGCTTTTTGCTGCCAGCAGCCGATGGTATTCCAGATCGTCGAGCGGCCCGTCGGTCGTGCACAGCGCTTCCACGTTTGAACGGCGGATAAGCGCCTGCGGTAAAAAGTCGTCGTGGCGTAATTGCGTATTACACCGCGCCATAATATCGCGCCAGTTTTTGCTATTAAGCGTTTCGTCGATCGCAAAATAATGTTTCAGCTCAAGGTGGGTCCAGTGATAAAGAGGATTGCCAAAACTGGCTTCGACAGTTTGCGCCCAGGCTTCAAATTTTTCTTCGGCGGAAGCATTACCGGTAATTCTTTGTTCCGATATTCCATTAGCCCGCATTGCCCGCCATTTGTAATGATCGCCTTCCAGCCACAGCTGAGTAATATCCGTGAACGGTTTATTCTCCCAAATGGCTCTGGCATCAAGATGACAGTGGTAATCAATAATCGGTAACGCTTTTGCTATCTCAGAGTACAGCCGCTGACCTGGCGCGTTGTTTATCATAAAGCTATTGTTTATCAGTGACATAAAAACTCCGTACACGATGTCGCTTTTACTACGCATCCCCAGTGTTAAGCCGGGGCCGGTGTATGACGAGAACATAATGGCGTTGAGGGTAAGCTTCCTTTTCATTGATTGTCTACTACCATACAAGATGTAATGGTAAAATTGTGACTTAACGCATGTATTTCATCAGCGATATTCAGAGGCTGAAATAAAAGCCGGGATCAATTTAATGGTTAAAAATAAAGTCGTGTTATAAATGATGATAAATTTAAACTGAATTTGTTATTTTTTTACAAGATAAAAACAATTAACCGCAGCCAGGATAATGAAGATCGCGCTCAGCCAGCGACTCTTTTTTATCGCCTCGTCACTCTTTTTTAACGAGGTGGTTGATCAAACGATAATTACTGCATATGCTATCAAATACTAGTATGGTACACCTCGTAAAATGCATAGCAGCAACGATTAAGGCGGATAAAAAATGCAGATGACAATGCGCTGGTTTGGGCCACAGGAAGACAAAATCCCACTGGAATATATCCGGCAGGTGCCGGGTGTGGAAGGTGTTGTCGGGGCACTGTATGACGTTGCTCCCGGAGAAGTCTGGCCAGTCGAAAAGATTAAAGCTCTGGTTGACCAGGTCCATGCCGCGGGCCTGACAATGGAAGTGATTGAAAGCGTTAACATTCACGATGACATCAAAATAGGCACCCCGGCACGCGATCGCTATATCGAAAACTATAAACAGACGATCCGTAATCTGGCGGGCTTTGGCGTCAAGGTCATCTGTTATAACTTCATGCCGGTCTTCGACTGGATGAAGACCGACATGAACTACGTCCTGCCGGACGGTTCGCTGACGATGGCCTTCGAAAAAAGCGGCATCGATAAGAGTCTGGAAGAGGTCGTCAAAGAGGTTCTCGATAACGCCAACGGTTTTGCGTTACCGGGATGGGAGCCCGAGCGGCTGGCTAAAGTGCAGGAGCTGTTCGCCCGCTATCGCGGTGTCGATGATACTAAGCTGCGGGAAAATCTGTTTTATTTCCTCAGAGAAATTATCCCGGTGTGCGAGGAAGTGGGGGTGAAAATGGCGATTCACCCGGACGATCCGCCGTACTCTATTTTTGGCCTCCCGCGGGTGGTGAAAAATCGGGATGACCTGGCGAAGATTTGCGATGCCGTGGATTCACCGGCGAATGGCATCACGCTGTGCACCGGGTCGATTGCGGAAGATCCGGATAATAACGTCTATGAAATTCTTGCCGAATTCACGCGTCGTAAGCGGATCCATTTTGCCCACGTACGCAACATTAAGCTGATTAAAGATAAAGATTTCTACGAATCCGCTCATCCGTCGCAGTATGGCTCGCTGGATATGTATCGCGTCATGCAGGCCCTCCATGATAATGGCTTTGACGGCTATATCCGCCCGGATCACGGCCGGTTTATCTGGGGCGAAACCGGGCGTCCCGGATACGGTCTTTACGATCGCGCGCTGGGGGTAACCTATCTGCTGGGGCTGTGGGAGGCGCTGGAGAAGAAGTCGCAATAAATCTGTTTGCCGGAGGCCTCAGCAGGCCCCCGGCAGCGTGTTTTGTGCCGTCGTCAAAACGGGCGTGTTGACCCCGGGGCGGCGCAGACATCGGTGTGAAATCGTTTCATCCGTTATTGCTGCGCGCCAAAGCGCTGTATCAGAAAATCAATTACGCTGCGCAGCTTGGCTGATGGGCGGGTATCCTGTTGATAAATAAGATACATCGGCGTTGGTTTATAGGACCACTCGGGTAGCACCGGCACCAGGCGTCCCTCGGCGATATCTTCCTTCAGCAGCGATTCCGGTTGCAGCACGATGCCGCAGCCGTTCAGTGCGGCAATCCTCAGCGCATGGCCATGGTTAGACATAAACCGACCTTTCACTACCGCTTTAACGATCTCGCCATTGGGCCCCATCAGTTCCCAGCGATCCTGATGTATCCAGTAGGACATCCCCAGACAGCTAAAGTGACTCAGCTGATCCGGATGCGTCGGCGTCCCGTGCTGACGGAGGTAGTCGGGAGAGGCGGCAAGGATCCGCCGGTAGGCGTGCAGCGGCCGGGCAACGATATCCGTCTGGTGAATCTCACCAATATGAATACCTAACTCCGCATTCCCGCTACTCAAGTTTGGCGTTTGGTTATCCAGCGTCAGCATGACGTTGACCTCCGGGTTTTGCGCCATGTAGACGCTCAACGCCGGGACCAGTATCTGACAGCCGAAGCTGACCGGCGCCACCATATGGACCAGCCCTTTGGCTGTCGATTGCAGCTCCGTGGCGCTATTTTCGGCGAGAGAAAATTCTGCCAGCACTCGGCGACAGCGCTCATAGTAGAGCTGTCCGACTTCGGTTAACTGTTGGCGACGCGTGGTGCGGTGCAGCAAACGTGCGCCAAGCCGTTGCTCAATCGCCCGGATCTGTTTGGCCACCATGGTGGCCGATACGTCGCTGACATCGGCCGCTGAGGCAAAGCTGCCGCACTCGACAACCCTGACAAACATCTCCATTCCGGCAAGTTTATCCATGATTAACAACCTGTAGGTTCTGATTCACTCAACCTGACACCCATTTATTCGTCCTCACCTTTCGGCAAAGATTCACTCATCGACCCCAGACGGGGTCTCAAGCGGAGAGAAAAATATGCCTGTTTTACGTTTAGAATTACAGCCGGGCCGCACGCCTGAACAAAAGCGCGATTTTGCCCGTGAAGCGACCCGGGTCGCGGTTGAAACGCTGAAATGCAAACCGGAGAGCGTGGATGTGGTCATTGTCGAAATACCCAAAACGCACTGGGCTAAAGGAGGCGTATTGCCCACGGAATAGTGAGCGGGCCGCGCTTCTCGTCGCCAGCGCAGATTCACCGCGCCGCAGACCGTGGGGCGGTTATTGCCAGCCCCTTGCCGCCGCTCTTTTGAGCATGGCGCGCACCACCAGGCGGTGGAACGGGGCAATCAACGTGATATAAAGTTTCCCGGTTCGGTTATGGCAGCGAACCACGGAAGCCAGCACCACCTCTTTTTGATTGGTCGGCGTCTCGCGACGCTGACGATGCACCACGGCAATCCTGAAATCGAGATGGCTGTCATTGGCGCCGATGATCAGCTCGTTGGCCTCGACCGCGAGTACCGGGAAAAAATCGATATGCGGAGTGCCCTCTGCGACCAGTTTTGCGCGCATCTGAGCGGAGGACTGGATCCCGAAGGGCCTGACCATAAGATCCCGACAGGCCAGCAGCCATTTGAACCAGCGCGGCGGCCTCGCCAGTACCTGTTGAGCCAGAGTATTGATATCAGCAGGCGCATCAGGAGGCAGGGTGATGGCGAAAGCATCCGCAAGCTCGGGGGAAGGGAAGAGGTTCACGATCCGGCTTTCATCGGGTAACGGCACGGTACGAATGGTTTGCAAGGCAATCCCTCGGCAGTCGGTGGGCAGAGTGGCGGGGCGCAGGCTACCACAGGAGGAGCCTGACGCGCCGTTGTTCTATTGTTTCACGAAAAGATACGCGATAACGGGTTGCCGGCAGTTTACCGACGTACGGCTATTTTACGAGCGCTGAGCGTGCTGTTTCGCCTGATTGCCGGTATCACCGCGTGTCGCGGCGAGATATCAGAACAGAGCAAACCGATACTCGATGATGACCTCGGAAGAGAGGGAGTTGGCCCGGATATAGCGTCCATCGTTCAGCACCGGCGTTTTTCCGTTCATGCGATAGGACCATCCTGGCCCGAACATCGCCCAGACGGTCAGGTTTTTTAGCTGCGGATGCGTTGGCACCCAGCGGCTAAAAGCGTTGATTTCGCCCGTGCGCACGTGGTTGCCCTTGTAGTTAAACTGCGCAATGTTGCCCGCCAGGCCTATCGCCAGCTCTGGCGTCAGGTTGTAGTCTGAAATATTCGCCAGCACCAGCTCCCCGTCACGCAGGTAGTCGCTGCCGGCGTAGGCCATCGAAATAAAGGTACCGCGTGAGTTTTTGCTCATATGCCGGGGGAAAAAGCCGATTTCGTGGGCTTTTTCGGCATCGGTATAGCCCAGCCCCCATCTGGTGCTCCAGTTGTCCGCCTGCCATTTGACATCAATCGCATAATGTCGGGCATCGCTGTCGAAATCGCGTTTATTGGCCGGCATCGCTTGATATTCATCCAGAGCGTGAGTGGCATAAATCTGCGTACCGATATTCAGCTGCTTCAGCGGTTTGAGTTGCGTGAACAGCACATGGCGGCGCAGGTAGTTATCGCTTTCACCATAGCCGTACTGTAAATTCAGCCGTTCGCTCTGCCACAGTAGATCGCCGCTGGCGATATGGTTGAGATACCGTCCGGTGTTGGTCTGGAAGCGCTTCTTATCCGGCGAGTTACGGTCCATCGAACTGTCGATATAGGCGCCGCGCAGGGTCACGTCACCGTAGTTGACGCCGCCGCTCCAGCCGAGATAGGTGGTGGGCGACAGCCGGGTAGAGGTGGAGATCACGCCAGTGTTTTTCATCATCTGCCAGCCCCAGCGGGCGTTCAGATTGAGATCGGCGAGTTGATATTTCAGCTTCATGTTGCGCTGACCAAACTTGGAAAACCCCTCGGCATTGCTCTTTTTATTACCGCTCCCGTTATTATAGAGCACGCCGCGAGAGTTAAAATAATCGCTGGCGCCCAGCTTGATAGCGCCGTAATAAGTCGCGTCGAAGCCAATGATATCGGCGAAATAACCTGACTGGTAATCCACGGCAACACCCTGGCCCCAGGCGTTGTGCACTTTTTTGGGTTCTGTCTCCTCTTCCTTAAGATATTTCCAGTAGTTTTTAAGCGATAGCGTCATATGTGACTGGCTAAAAAAAGGATCGGCAAATACCGTATCAATCATATCCGCTTGCGCAACGTCATTCGCTGACCAGGCGTAGGCCGGAAGCGTCAGCAGCAGCATAGTAATAATATTGTTTTTCATTATAAACCCCGAGGCGATATGCTGCGAGCCAGCCGGGGCTGGCGTCAGCAGTTATCTGCAATAATATAATTAAGCGATCAGTTATTGTTATTGAGGGCCTGCTTGCCGGCTTCGACATATTTCATTGTGCCGATTTCTGGAACCGAATAGATGCCATTTTTATAGACAATTTTCACCACCGCAGCGTTGGCCAGCGGTTTATCTTTCGCCGTGTCGGCGGTGAGGTCGGAAATCATAATTTGCATCGCCGTGCCGGACGAAATGGCGAGGATATTTTTGTCGCCATGGGCCTCTGCATTTTCAACGAGGGTATGCAACGCTGCCTGAGTACGGCTCTTCACCTGCTGATAATTTTCCGCCATGCCCAGCGGGTCGGCTGCGGCCAGTGCGTTCTGGCTTTCAGCCACCGGCAGAGCGCCTGCCTTCATTTTGCTGAACAGCGCGGCGCTGTCTTTTAACCCCAGCAGTTTGGCGCCAGCCGCGGCCATATCCTTGTTGAAGCCGCCTTCAAAGCTGCCAAAAAAGGCTTCGCGTAGGCCTGGCAGCTCGATCGGGTGATAATGGGCGATCCCGGCCTGCTTCAGAATCACCGCCAGGGTTTCCCGCTGTCGCCCGGCATCGCTGGAATAAAAGCGGTCGAACTTCACCCCTTTTAAACCTTCGCCGAGATAACGGGCGACGCGGTTACCGTCTTCAGTCAGCGGAGAATCGGCCCATCCCTGCACGCGGTCGAAGGTATTTAATAGCGTTTTCCCGTGTCGGGCAAAATAGATATTAATGCTGCCATCGTCTTTCATTTCCGCTGCTGAACAGGTTGCGGCGCTGGCGAACATGATGATTGCGGTTAGCCATTTATTCATATTGTTCTCCTTTTTATTATGTGAAAGCCAAAAAAAAACCTACGTCAGTGACTCGGGATGGGCATATTTTATGATGCCGCCGGAGTATCTGACGTAGGTTTTGCCTGTGTTGGAAACAGTAACAATCCACTACCGTCGACCTTATCATGTTAGCGGTGGAAAAACAGGCGGAATTTGTTTTTATATTAATAAATGTGATCGTTCGCATGCCCTGTGGATTGTTACCAATAACATTTCAATCTCCGGAATATCGTTGAAGAGTGACATGGTGAATTCGTAAGAATTAGGTGTTAAGATTCAGGTTAAATATCATTTCGCAGCCTTTATTTTTAGCATAAATAGTCTGGCGTTATTGATCGTAGTCACATAATAAACCTGCTGCCTCTGGATTATCCTGTCGATACGGGGTATTTTCCCCTTGTCCTGGGATTGTAACGGAATAACGGCAAAACCTAAGAGAGCTGGCGCAAGTCAATTTGCGTGCAGCTCTCTTAGGTTTTTTTTTGCGCCAGACAAATATCTTGATACTGACTAAGGAGTTATCGTGAAAATCAACATCCTCGCCGCTGCGCTGCTCACCATACTGACCGCCTCGACTCAGGCGGCGGAAAAACCGCTCAGAATCCTGCTGGTTAACGACGATGGCTGCCAGTCGGTTGGCACCACGTTGTTGCAGGAAAAGCTGGCCGCCAAAGGGTATGACGTGTGGATGGTGGCGCCCGACACCAACCAGAGCGGCATCGGCTCAGCGATAACCTTCAAACCGGGTAAAACGTTCGATGTTAAGAAAGTGGCTGACAAGCGCTACTGCTTCCCGGGCACGCCGGCGGATGCCGTGGATTTTGGCCTGTGGGGGCTGATGAAAGAGGCGGCACCGGACCTGGTCATTTCTGGGGTGAATGATGGTCCCAATACCGGCATGGCGCAGGTGAATTCGGGGACCGTCAGCGCTGCGGCCCGCGCGCTGCGCTACGGTTTCCCGGCGATCGCCGCCAGCATCGGCTATCGCTTCACGGAACAGGAGATGAAAAACAAATGGCCGAGCACGCATAAATACTGGCCGGATTCGGTGGATTACGTCGTGACCGTGGTGGATAAGCTGAACGCCACCCGCGAGCCGGGGGCCGCCTTATTACCCAAAGGGTCGGGGCTGAGTATCAACTACCCGCCGCTGCCGGCAACGGAGATTAAAGGCGTCCATTACATCGACAATGAGCAGTTTCCTGTTCCGCAGATTAGCTATGAGCTGCAGGCCGACGGCACGGCGAAGCAGGGCATGAATCCGGCATCGCTGACGCCAACGACGGCGGACACCGACAGCGGCTGGTTGAATAAGGGCTATATCACCTACACCCTGTTTGACGGTTCGTGGAATGCGCCGCAGTTCCAGGCGCAGTATGAAAAACGGCTGGGCCGCTAATCGCGCGGTGAACAAGCGAAAGGAGCGACAATCGCCCCTTTCGCTGAGGTGGATCAGGATGCCACTTTCCGCGTCTGCCGGTGCCGGTACAGCCACATCAGCTTATACGCTGCCGGGATGATAAACAGCGACAGCAGCGGGGCGGTGATCATCCCGCCGATCATCGGGGCGGCGATGCGGCTCATCACCTCCGATCCCGCGCCGGTGCCCCATAAGATGGGCAGCAGGCCGGCGATAATCACCGCCACGGTCATCGCCTTTGGCCGCACGCGCAGCACCGCCCCCTGATACAGCGCCTCGTCGAGCTTTTCGACGCTAAAGGTCTGCGGATTTTCCAGCGACGGATGAGCTTCAATCGCGTGACGCAGGTACATCAGCATCACCACGCCAAACTCCGCCGCCACCCCGGCCAGCGCAATAAACCCGGTGCCGGTGGCAACCGACAGATGGAACCCCATCCCGTAGAGGAACCAGATACCGCCAACGAGGGCGAACGGTACGCTGGTAATGATCAGCAGTGCCTCGCCAAAGCGGCGGAACGCCAGGTAGAGCAGGACGAAGATGATCATCAGCGTCATCGGCACCATCAGCTTCAGCTTCTGATTGGCGCGTTCGAGCAACTCAAACTGTCCGGAGTACGAGACGCTGATCCCCGGTTTCATCTGCACCTGTTCGGCGATGGTTTTTTGCAGGTCGTGAACCACGGAGACCATGTCGCGATCGCGGGCGTCGATGTAGATCCAACTGGCCGGGCGGGCATTCTCGGTTTTCAGCATCGAAGGACCGGTCACCACCTTCACTTCGGCGACGTCGCCGAGGGTGATTTGCTGTTTCATCGGGGTCAGGACTGGCAGCTGGCGCAGGGCTTCCGGGCTGTCGCGATAGCTTTGCGGGTAGCGGATGTTGATCGGATAGCGCTCGACGCCTTCTACCGTTTCGCCCACCATGGCGCCGCCGATGGCCGACGATACAAACAGCTGAACGTCGCCTACGGTCATGCCATAGCGGGCCGCTTTTTCGCGGTTGATAGCGATATTAAGATAGCGCCCGCCCACCAGGCGTTCTGCCAGCGCCGAGGTGACGCCCGGTACGGTTCGGGCGACCACTTCGATCCGTTCTGCGACCTCGTCGATATCGGAGAGTACCGTGCCGGAAACCTTAATGCCGATCGGGCTTTTGATCCCGGTAGAGAGCATATCGATGCGGTTACGAATCGGCGGTACCCACAGATTGGCCAGTCCCGGCAGGCGCACGGTCTTATCCAGCTCCTCGATAATTTTCTCCATGGTCATCCCCGCTCGCCACTGCGCCTGCGGCTTGAGCTGAATGGTGGTTTCGACCATTTCCAGCGGCGCGGAGTCGGTGGCGGTTTCTGCCTTACCGGTCTTGCCAAACACGCGGGCCACTTCCGGCACGGTCATGATCAGCTTATCGGTCTTTTGCAGCATATCCGCCGCCTGCGCAGCTGAGATCCCCGGCAGCGTCGAGGGCATATACAGCAGATCGCCTTCGTTGATCTGCGGTAAGAACTCGCCGCCGACCCGACTAAGTGGCCAGATAATCGTCAGGATCGACAGCAGAGCGACCAGCAGGGTGGTTTTCGGCCAGTGCAGAACCTTCAGCAACAGAGGATGGTAAATGCGGATCAAAAAGCGGTTGAGCGGATTACTGGTTTCCGCCGGGATCTTGCCGCGGATCCAGAAGCCCATCAGGATCGGGATCACCACGATCGCCAGCAGCGCCGCGCCCGCCATCGACCAGGTTTTGGTAAAGGCGAGGGGGCCAAACAGCTTCCCCTCTTGCCCTTCGAGGGTAAAAATCGGGATAAACGACAGGGTGATAATCAGCAGGCTGATAAACAGCGCCGGGCCGACCTCCACCGAGGCATCGGTGATAATTTTCCAGCGCGTGTCGTTGGCCAGTTTCTGCCCCGGGTGGTGGTGCTCCCACTCTTCCAGCCGCTTATGGGCGTTTTCGATCATCACGATGGCGGCGTCAACCATCGCCCCTACGGCAATGGCGATACCGCCCAGCGACATGATATTGGCGTTCAGCCCCTGAAAATGCATGACGATAAAGGCGATACAGAGCCCAAGCGGCAGCGAGATAATCGCCACCAGAGCGGAGCGGATGTGCCACAGGAACAGCGCGCAGACTACCGCCACGACGATAAACTCCTCCAGCAACTTATAGCTGAGGTTGTCGATCGCCCGGTCGATCAGCTGGCTGCGATCGTAGGTCGTCACGATTTCCACCCCTTCCGGCAGACTGCTTTTCAGGGTCTCGAGCTTGTGTTTAACGGCGGAAATCACTTCGCGGGCGTTTTTGCCGGATCGCAGGATCACCACGCCGCCGGCCACTTCGCCTTCGCCGTTCAGTTCGGCGATACCGCGGCGCATTTCCGGACCTGTTTGCACCCGCGCCACATCGCGTAGAAAGACCGGCACGCCGTTGTCGCCGGTTTTCAACACGATATTATTGAAGTCATCCAGCGTCTGCAGGTAGCCGCTGGCGCGCACCATATACTCAGCTTCCGACAGCTCGACGGACGAACCGCCCGCCTCCTGGTTGGAGGCGTCCAGCGCGGATTTCACCGCCGACAGGCTGATGCCATACTGGGTCAGTTTCTGCGGGTCGACAACAATCTGATACTCTTTGACCACGCCGCCGACCGATGCCACTTCCGAGACATTGGGGATGGTTTTCAGCTCGTATTTTAAAAACCAGTCCTGCAGCGAGCGCAGTTCGGCGAGATCGTGTTTACCGCTGCGATCGACCAGCGCATATTCGAAGATCCAGCCCACGCCGGTTGCATCCGGTCCCATTTCGGCGCTGACGCCCGCCGGCAGTTTACCCTGCACCTGGTTGAGATATTCCAGTACCCGGGAGCGCGCCCAGTAGGGGTCGGTACCATCCTCAAAAATGACGTACACATAGGAGTCGCCAAACTGCGAGAAGCCGCGTACCGTTTTGGCTCCTGGTACCGACAGCATGGTGGTGGTCAGCGGCCAGGTGACCTGATTTTCGACGATTTGCGGCGCCTGCCCCGGATAGCTGGTTTTAACGATAACCTGCACATCCGAGAGATCCGGCAGCGCATCGACCGGCGTATGGACTATCGTCCACGCGCCCCAGAGGCTGAGAAACAGCGCGCCCATCATCACCAGAAAGCGGTTGGCTACCGAGCGACGGATTATCCATTCAATCATTTGCCATCTCCTTAGTGGGCGTGCGCCGCGGGTGTCGGCAGCGCGGCAGGCGTCTGCGCGCGCATCCTGTCCAGAGCGCCGGAAATATTGGCTTCCGAATCGATCAGGAACAGGCCGCTGGAGACCACCTTTTCGCCTTCGCTGAGGCCGGCGCTGACCGCCGTGAGGCCGCCGGATTGCTGGAATACGTCGATACGTTTCGGGATAAAACGCCCGTCGTTGTCAACCGTGATCACCCGCTGCTCCGTGCCGGTATCGATCAGGGCTTTTGAGGGGATCAATAGCATCGGCTGGCTTTGGGTATTCAGCCGGAGCCAGGCGTTCATTCCCGGTTTGAGCATCTCATCGGGGTTATCCACCTGCAGGCGTAGCTGTAGCGTGCGGGTCGTGGCATCTGCGCTGGGCAAAATCGTCCATTTGCTGATGGTAAAGGTTTTCCCCGGCCAGGCCGGAACGGAAATCGTAAACTGCGAGCTCTCTTTAAGCAGCCAGGCAATAGATTCCGGCACCGCGGCGCTGATCCACACCGGATCCATTCCCTGAATTTTCGCCACCACGTTATCTTTGGTGATGTTCATCCCGCTGCGTAAATCAAAGGCGGTAATGACGCCATCGATCGGCGCTTTGAGGGTGAAGCGGGTCTGAATTTTGCGCGTCGCTTTTAAGCGGCGAATATCCTCTTCCGGCATGCCGGCGAGGCGCAGACGCTCGAGGATCCCCTCCACCTGGGTGGCGGTTCCGCCGGTATCCCGCAGCAGCAGATATTCGCTCTGGGCTTCGACCCAGTCCGGAATGGTCAGATCGACCAGCGGCGTGCCCTGGCGAATTTTATCGCCGACGGTCAGGGGATAGACCTTCTCGATAAATCCCGCCGAGCGCGCCTGCACAATCACAAACTGGTATTCGTTAAAACTGACGCTCGCCGGCAGCAGCTGCTCGAAATGCAGCGGGCCACGGCGAACGGGTTCGGTTTTCAGCCCCAGGTTTTGCGTCTGCGTGGGATCGATACGCACGCCGGGTGTGGAAGGGGAGGCTCCCCCTTCGTCGGCATACTTTGCTACCAGGTCCATATCCATAAACGGGGATTTTCCCGGTTTATTAAAGCGCGTATTAGGGTACATCGGGTCATACCAGAACAGCACTTTACGGGCCTCTTTTGTGCCGGTCGCTGCCGCGCTGTTCGCGGCGGTTGGGGGCGAGAACCAGGCGTACAGGCTTGCGGAGATCATGCCGCCAATAAGCATACTGCCGATAATCAGCGCGCTGTTTTTGAGGGTTAACGAGGCCATATTTGTGTCCATTCCGGTGTTATTGGGAAACTATCTCCGTGGGCGTTACTGTGCGAGATGGATATCCTGTAATAAGGACAGATTGCCCTGCTGAATAAAGGTAAAGGCCACTTTGCTGCCGGCTTTAATGTCGTTGAGCGGCGTTTGCGGGGTAAAGGTGAAACGCATGGTCATCGGCGGCCAGTTCACCGCCGGAATCGCATCATGGGCGATGGTGACCTTTTTGCTTTCCATATCAATGGATTTAACCTCGCCGGTGGCACTGATAGGCGGCGTTTGTTGCGCGGCGGGCGCGGGGTTCATCATTTCGCCATGCTGATGTTCGCTGGCCTGCGCGCCGAACATCACCGTAGAAAGAAGGCCGAAAATGAGGGTTTTAGTAAGGTGATTCATCATGCATGCTCCTGAAAGTAAATGAGGATTTATTCCACCCAGCCGCCACCGAGGGCGGTGAATAGCTTGATTTCGTTGACCTGACGGGCGTAGTTGAGGTCCAGCAGGGTTTGTTGCGTGGTGAACAGCGAACGCTCGGCATCCAGCACTTCGATATAGCTCACCGCGCCGTGCTGATAGAGCGCTCTGGCACGCTGCTGGGTCGTCTGCAGCGAAGCGAGGTAGCGTTGCTGAGCGCTGATTTGGTCAGCCAGGCTCTGGCGCAGGGCCAGCGCATCGGCGACCTCTTTGAAGGCGGCCTGAATTTTTTGCTCATAATTCACCACCGACTGCTGCTGGCGGATTTCTGCTAAATCGAGGTTGGTCTGATTGCGCCCGGCATTAAAAATCGGCAGTTCGATTTTGGGGACGAAATTCCACATCCCGCTGGCGGGGTTAAACAAGCGGGACAAATCCGCGCTGCTGCCGGACAGCGAGCTGGTTAAGGTTATCGACGGGAAAAAGGCCGCGCGCGCGGCGCCGATATTGGCGTTCGCGGCCCGTAAACCGTGCTCGGCTTCTAAAATATCCGGGCGCTGCAGCAGGATCTGTGAGGAGAGCGCCGGCGGCAAGGCGACACCGTTGATATCAAGGAGGCTGCTGGCCGCGTCATCAGGCAGATGCTGGTAGCTGCCCAGCAGCAGCTGCAGGGCGTTGTTGGCCTGCGCCAGTTCGCCTTCACGTTTGGCAATATCGGCACGGGTACTTTCGATCACCCCGCGGGCCTGCTCCAGCGCCAGGACATTGGTGCTGCCGGTCAGCAGCTGTTTCTCGACAAAGGCGTAGGAACGCTGGTAGTTCTGCAATGTCTCCTTCGCCACCTGCAGCTGAGCCCAGGCCAGGCGCTGGTTGAAATAGCTCTGTGAGACGTTCGAGATTAATAAGATATGGACCGCCCGGCGGGCTTCCTCGCTGGCGAAATAGTTTTGCCTGTCCGCCTCGCTTAAGTTTTTCAGACGGCCGAAGAAATCGAGATCAAAGCTGAGGTTTAGCCCGGCCTGATAGTCGCTGGCGGTGGTGGTGTCACCTTTGAGTTTGCCGCTCCAGGTGGTGCTGGCTGCGCTATCAAGCTGCGGGTAGCGATCGGCGTCAGTGACGCCATATTGCGCTCTTGCCTCCTGAACTTTGAGCGTCGCCATGCGCAAATCCCGGTTGTTCAGCAGCGCTTCGCCAATCAGCGATTTCACCTGTGGGTCAACGAAAAACGTCCGCCAGCCGCTCTCCTGATAATTTGCCGGCATCGTGACCAGCTTGTTCTGGCTGAGTGAGAACTGCTGCGGCACCGGCGAGGCCGGCTGCTGGTACTCCGGTGCTAAAGAGAGGCAGCCGGTCAGAACAAAAGTCATGCTGAGCATGATGAGCTTTAATTTACGCATAGGGCAGGACGTTTTCGGCGACGAATGAATGACGGGTACTGTACAAAACGGCCTCTGTTCGATGCGTGACAGGAAAATGACAAAGCTGTCATTTTCCTGAGAATTCATTGCTATCCGGTTTGGCTCCACTAAAATTGGAAACCCGCACAAAAGGCGCGTGAAGGAGCATGTCATGAAGATTTTGATCGTCGAAGATGAGAAAAAAACCGGGGAGTACCTGACTAAAGGGCTGACGGAGTCCGGTTTTGTCGTTGATCTGGCCGATAACGGTCTGAACGGCTATCACCTGGCGATGACCGGCGATTATGACCTGCTGATTCTCGATATCATGCTGCCTGATGTGAACGGCTGGGATATTGTCAGAATGCTGCGCGCCGCCAATAAAGGTGTGCCCGTTCTGCTGCTGACGGCTCTGGGCAGCGTTGAACATCGGGTAAAGGGGCTGGAGCTGGGCGCGGACGACTATCTGGTGAAGCCCTTTGCCTTTGCCGAGCTGCTGGCGCGGGTCAGAACTTTGCTGCGCCGCGGCGCATCGACCATGGTTGAAAGCCAGTTTCAGGCGGCGGATCTGTTCGTCGACCTGGTGAGCCGTAAAGTGACCCGCGGCGGAACGCGTATCACCCTGACCAGCAAAGAGTTCACGCTGCTGGAGTTCTTTCTGCGCCACCAGGGAGAAGTGCTGCCCCGCTCGCTGATTGCGTCCCAGGTCTGGGATATGAACTTTGATAGCGATACCAATGCCATCGACGTGGCGGTCAAACGGCTGCGGGCCAAAATCGATAATGACTTTGAACCGAAGCTTATCCAGACCGTGCGTGGCGTGGGCTATATGCTTGAGGTACCGGATGTTGAATAAGTGGTTTCCGCGGCCCTTTTCGCTGGCTTCGCGGCTGACTTTCTTTATCAGCCTGGCCACTATCGTGGCGTTCTTTGCCTTTACCTGGATAATGATCCATTCGGTGAAAGCGCACTTTGAGGAGCGCGATGTTCACGACTTAAAGCAACTCGCGACAACGCTTGAAACGGTGCTAAACCACGGCGACTATCCGCAGGCCCAGCGCCTGGACATCGTTAAAAACGTCATTGATGGCTACGCCAACGTCTTTATCTGTCTCGATGATGCCAATGGACAGACGCTTTTCCAGTCGCCGAATGGCCCGGATCTGAGCCAGATCATGAGCACTCCCGGGCTGGTGGCCCGCCTGCAGGACGGGAGAGTGATCTCATGGAGCGACCCGCATCCGCGGACGATGACGCATGATAACCATCAGATGCAAAGCAGCGCCTGGCGGCTGATTATGCTGCCGCTCGGCAAATCGGCGGAGGGCAAACCGGCTTATTACCTGCTGATGGCGTTATCGATTGATTTCCATCTGCACTATATTAACCAACTGAAGGCGAAGCTGATTTCGGCAGCGTCGGTGATCAGCATTGTTATCATCTTTATTGTGCTGTTCGTGGTTTATCAAGGCCACAAACCGATCCGCCAGGTCAGCCGGCAGATTCAAAACATCACGTCCAAAGATCTCGACGTACGGTTAAATCCCGGGAGTGTTCCGGTGGAGCTGGAACGGCTGGTGATTTCGTTTAACCATATGTTGGAACGTATTGAAGATGTCTTCACCCGCCAGTCCAACTTTTCTGCCGATATTGCCCATGAGATCCGCACGCCTATTACCAACCTGGTGACGCAAACGGAAATCGCCCTCAGCCAGACCCGCAGCCAGAAAGAGCTGGAAGATGTGCTGTACTCCAGTCTGGAGGAGTTTTCGCGGATGTCGCGGATGGTGAGCGACATGCTGTTTCTGGCGCAGGCGGACAATAATCAGCTGATCCCCGAGCAGAAAACCCTGAACCTGGCCGATGAGGTCAACAAAGTGTTCGACTTCTTTGAAGCCTGGGCGGAGGAGAAAGAGGTAACGCTGCGTTTTACGGGAAATGGATGCTGGGTGAACGGCGACCCGCTGATGCTACGGCGGGCAATCAGCAACCTGTTGTCGAACGCAATCCGCTACACGCCGGGGCAGCAGGCGGTGACGATTCAGGTCAGTGAAACCGCCGGGCAGGCGAAGCTGGTGGTGGAAAATCCAGGGACACCGATTGCGCCTGAGCACTTACCTCGGCTGTTCGACCGTTTTTATCGCGTCGATCCTTCCCGCCAGCGTAAAGGTGAGGGAAGCGGCATCGGCCTCGCGATCGTGAAGTCTATTGTCGCCGCGCATCACGGCAGCGTGGTGGTGGAGTCCGATAGCCGCTCAACGCGCTTTATCCTGACCTTGCCAAAACAGATGCCGTAAACGGCGAAAGCCTGGCAAAACCAGGCTTTCGGATAGACCCGTGCGGGGCAGCGGGATTACTCTTCGAAGTACCAGTAGCCCTGATTGATCAGGCGGACGAGTTCCGCCACAAATGCCGGATTCTGTAGCGCATCGCCCAGCTCGTCCTGACCCACGGTGGTGTACCGGCACAGAGCGTCCAGCGCATTCGCATCGGTTGTTTCCAGTTGCTCGCTGTTGACAAAGAAGCTGTCGCCGATATGCAGAACCCGTAGTCCGCTCAGGCGGCATAGCGTTTCACCCCCCGTCAGCGCATCCACAACGTCTTCTTCAGTATACGGCGGTTCGGCCGGGGCAATGTCCAGCTCATGGCGCGGGGTGGTCGCAAAGCGGCCGAACCACTGCTTAAAGTCTTCCGGCTGGTTAATCATGTCGATCATCATCGACCGCAAACGCTCGAGCTCATACTCTTCCACGCGGCCGGGATGCTCACGACAGGTGAGGTCCGGATCGCTGTAGTGCTCGCCGCCGAGATCGTTTTCCAGCGCGTAATCGGCAAAGCTGCTGATGAGATCGCGACCATTAGGGCCACGGAAGCCGACGGAGTAGTTCAGCGCGGTTTCGTGGGTAACGCCATCGTGCGGGAATCCAGGCGGGATATAGAGGATATCGCCAGGCGCCAGATCTTCATCAATGATTGGCGGGAAAGGATCGACATGAAGCAGCGCCGGGTGCGGACAGAACTGGCGCATTGGCAGCTTGTCGCCCACGCGCCAGCGACGGCTGCCCATTCCCTGAATAATAAAGACGTCATACTGGTCGATATGCGGGCCAACGCCGCCGCCGGGGACGGAGAAGGAGATCATCAGATCGTCAAGGCGCCAGTCCGGCAGAACGCGGAAGGGACGTACCAACTCGGCAGCCGGCATATGCCAGTGGTTTACCGCCTGTGCCAGCAGAGACCAGCCGCTCTCGCCCAGACCATCAAAATGTTCAAACGGCCCGTTGCTGGCCTGCCAACGATCGTTAACCAGGCTCACCAGGCGACTGTCGACTTCAGGTTCCATGGCCAGACCGGCCAGCTCATCCGGCGTAATCGGATCGACGAAGTCCGGGAAAGCATTCTTTAATACCACCGGCTGCTTTTGCCAGTACTTCTCTAAAAACTCGGGCCAGTTGATGTTCAGTTGATAAGCCATAGATTCACACCAGTCATGTAGAAACGGGCCTGATTATAGAAAGGAGTTAGCCAGCGGCGCTTTGTCATGAGTCAATACAGCCGCTTAATTCGCCATCTGCGACGGCGCAGGGGGAGGGAATTAAAGAAAGAGAGATGGGAAAATGGCGATGACGAATATCGCGCGCGCTTTTTTATGCCGCAGGGGATTTGGCCTTGTTGCCGCTGTAAGCCGCGTGGTTACTGGGTTTCTCCGTTTCACGGCAACGGAGGAGAATGCGGGAAAGTTCAAATAATGAGCGTTTGATAAGTTTTTTGTATTTTAAGGCTTGCCATGCAAACAAAACTCCCTATAATGCGCTCCCACTGACACGGCAAATGTGAACGAGTTCACAGATTAAGCCGGGTCGGCAGAGAAAAACTTCTGAAATTCAGGGTTGACTCTGAAAGAGGAAAACGTAATATACGCCACCTCGCGACAGAGCGCTCAGCGCCGTCGCACTGCTCTTTAACAATTTATCAGACAATCTGTGTGGGCACTCAAAGTGACATGGATTCTTAACGTCCTCGGACGAAAAATGAATACCAAGTCTCTGAGTGAACATACGTAATTCATTACGAAGTT